>Ga0228711_1000589_pt1 | contig 46328 bp, 18 predicted proteins | sample MedpolnodulmetaG_2_FD_177996 | JGI IMG/M metagenome (GOLD analysis project Ga0228711, IMG submission 177996) | Root nodule microbial communities from Medicago polymorpha collected in Santa Monica, California, United States - brown nodules | ecosystem: Host-associated > Plants > Roots > Nodule...
TTTTGCTATTATATGATATTATTTAATTACTTGTCTTTTTTTATTGTCGAATAATAATATGAAAATTATTATTTTTTCTTCATAAAAATTATGAATTTGTTTCACAAGGATAACTTTGTAATTTAATTAGAATATAATTTTTATTATGTCGATAGCAAGTGTGCACCAAACGCATGATAGGATAAAATAATGCTATCATCTTTTTTATTAAGTGTGCATCAAACGAATGATAGGATAAATGTTTATCCTGTCACTATCATATCCAGCTTCTTATCCTATCGTGCGCACCAAACGGGCTCTTAAGTCTTGAATAGAAATCTCAAATGTTTTCACAGAAAGAAAAAAAACATCTAAGGTCCCACCGAGAATTGAACTCGGGTTACCAGATTCAGAGTCTGATGTCCTAACCGCTAGACCATGGGACCTCACTTGTTGTTATCAACACAGTATTATATTACTTAAACACTTACTCTATATCACCTAAAAATATCTCACACCTCTTGGATATTCAAGTTCCTCTTCTTCCTCAAAACCAGAGTGCAACCATAAACTCTTATCCATTGTTAAAAAATGCTTCTTTCATGTCAAAAACACACTCTTTACCTCCCTCATTCTTCTATCCACACCCCCAAAAACCCAAAACTCACCACTATCGTCAATTGCCAAAACCCAAACGAACAACACCAAAACCAACCAATTCCCAGAAGACACAATGCAAAATCAACATCATTTCTCATTCACCACCTTACACAAAAAAACACCAACAACACTAATCCTTCACCAACTTCACTACAAGACCCAACACCCCACGAAGAAAAAATCAAGCTTTTAGAACTTTCCTTAGTAAGAAAAAGAACCCCACAATTTCCAGGTTCAATTTACGCTCAATCTCCAAGTGATCCTGATGTGGGTTCTTCACTTCCTCCATTGAGTAACCTTTTTCGGGGTGATGAAGAAGAAGAGGAAATGATTATGCAAGCTATTGAGATTCGTAGGAAGGTTACTGAAGAGGTTTTTAAAGAAGCAATGCGGAAGGGTAAATTTGGAATTACTTATACTGGTAATTTGGTTGATAGGTTGGGTGGTTTTATTGATTATGTTATGATTGAAGCTGCTAATTTGAAAAGATTGCCGGATTATTCAAATTCTACTTTTAATTTAAGGGCTAAAACTGTTATTGAAGATTCTCAAGTTGTGCCACTTATAAGGTATTATGGTTATGAATTGAGATTAGTGTTGGTTATGAGTTGTTAGTTTTTATCTACGAAGCATTGACACGAACACCTGACACGCCATTGACACATTGACATCGGTAGAAATTTGAGAAAATGAATGATTTGAATGTAACCACATGTGTGTGTTCTGTCGGACACCAGACACGTCTTTAATTAGAGTTGTCTGTGCTACAAAGGTTTTTATTGTTTTGAAGTTGTTGGTAAGCTGTTTGATTTATTGTTCATGTAAAACAAAACCAACTTGTTGTGTTGTGTGTATTGTTGGAAATGGATTGCCATAGTCAATAATCGACGCTTGCATTGACTCATTTGGCACATATATGGTCGTTGGAATGAAATCTGGTGGGCCAAATTTTCAGTGCATATTTCGATTTAGAGAAATGCTACGAACATTCTACAACACTCACTCTTTTATTGAGTGAAACTCATGTGGGTCTCTTAACTTCATGTGGGATTCATTTCGAAAGTGTGGGACCCACATGAGTTTCACCAAATAAGAGAGTGAGTGCTAGAGAAAGTGTTTATAGCACCTTTCTTTGATTTATTTTTTAAATAAACAGTACAAGCTTGAAATATGAATCGTCCGATTTCGAGAAAGAGTTCACTCACTCTTTTATTTTGATTTGCGTATTGTTGTTAATTTTTTTTAAGTTTTTTGTATTTTGACTGTGTATTTCTTCAATTCTCTAGATGGTTGAAGCATAATTCTCTATCGTATCCTGAGATAGCTAAGCTCATTTTGATGTCAAGAGGGAAACTTGAGTCTATAAGGAACCGTGTTGAGTGGTTGAAGTCGGTGTTCGTTAAGGGAGAATTTATTGGGGATGCAATGTTGAAGAGTGGAGATAATGTTTTGCTGCGAAGCGACAGGGAGTTGGATGAGATTGTTGAATATTTAGAGTCCAATGGAGTTAGGAGGGAATGGATGGGTTATGTTGTGAGTCGGTGTCCGAAGTTGTTATCTTACAGCTTGGAAGAAGTGAAGATTCGTGTGCAGTTCTATCTGGATATGGGTTTAGATGCGAAGGATTTTGGCACCATGGTTTTTGATTTTCCTAAAGCTCTCGGTCACTATACTTTGGAAGAAATGAGCCGAAAGGTACATTAATTTTTGACAAACTTGGCTTAACGTCATATTGTAATATAATCCTCGCTGTCTTTTCTCATACTTTGATGGTTTCTGATATACAAACAAAGTACGACGCAACAATTGTAAATTTCAGGTTGATTACTTGAAAGAATTTGGGCTAGAAAGTAAGGATGTTGGTAAGTTGCTTGCATTTCGGCCACAATTGATGGCGTGCAGCATTGAAGAACAATGGAAACCTCTTGTTAAGTATCTGTACTATTATGGGATTACCCGAGATGGGATGAGGAGAATGCTTACAATTAAACCAATGGTCTTTTGTGTTGACTTGGAGATGACTATTGTGCCAAAGGTATGTAAATTTTTTATTTTTTTCTCTTTTAAGTTGACACTTGCATTGTTTAATATTGATGTCTAGTAGATTCATAAATAAAATTTCCAATCGTTTATGTTATGTTTTCTGATGATAAAATACTGACAATTTTGGTATATATTTTATCATGAAGGTAAAGTTTTTTCAGGACCTAGGAGTTCGAAATGACGGGATTGCCAACATGCTAGTAAAATTTCCCACTCTACTCACTTACAGCCTTTACAAGAAGATTAGGCCTGTGGTATGTCTTTTTTCTTTGCCGCTACAAAATTTGTTACCATTAAGTTGTTTTTCTGAAGCATCACCACCACAAAGTTTATCGCTCTGATTACATTTTATAAACTGTCTGATCAAGAGGCCTCAATTAACTAATCTGCTGAGTTTGCTTGTTGTATATAGGTCATATTCTTGATGACCAAGGCTGGAGTCACCGAAGAAAATATTCCAAAGGTTATAGCTCTTGGACCTGAGCTCTTGGGATGCAGCATAGTACATAAGCTTGAAGGAAACGTAAAGTATTATTTGTCTCTCGGCATACGTCTTCGGCAACTGGGTGAAATGATTGCTGATTTCCCAATGCTGCTTAGATACAATACAGACGTTCTTCGTCCTAAGTATACATATTTGCGCAAAACCATGGTCCGAACTTTGCAAGATGTCATCGAGTTTCCGAGGTATCAATGATATTTTGACCGTAGATACATAATTTTTAAAAATCTTGTTTCATTCTTAAATGTTTTTTATTCCATTGCATTGTCAACTGTAAATATGCAATTCCCTTGCTGTTATCAGGTTTTTCAGCTATTCCCTCGAGGGTCGTATTATTCCAAGACACAAGGTTCTGGTGGAGAATCAGATTAATGTCAAGCTAAAATGCATGTTAGCTTGCACAGATGAAGAATTTAACAAAATGGTCAAGAATATGATTAGAAAACGGCATAAACTTCAATCTACTGCAATGAAAGAGGATACTAAGCATCCCCAATCTACAGCCCAGACGTAAAAAGAAAAACCGATGACTTGTGGAAAACAGAATGTGATTGACTTTTCAAGAAGTAAAACAGCATATTAATCTTACTGTATTAACTTCACTGGTCAGACAAGTAATTGTCATGAAATCATAATTGTTCTTCTCTAAGGCAGGTGTTAAATGACTCTGTAACAGCTGATTTAGTGCAGCAGAAACAACTCATTAGAGGAAAAGGAGATCCTCTGTCCTATTAAACAAAAATGAAACTTGCAATTTATCATCCGCTGGGTCACTTGTGAAGATACAATTGCTAAAGAGTGTGCTTGGGAACATGCCGCTGTGGAGTGTGCCAATGAATAGAATTACGGGGACCTGACGCGTGGACTTCTTGCACTATCTATGATGGTTTAAGGTATCTGCTCATAACACACTTTAAATGTACATGTTGTAGTTGTAGTGTTGTACTGATTGCTATTGTGTTTATTTTTGTCAAAGTACCCCTTTTATTAAGGACTTGTTGGATTAGTTTATTTGCATAATCACTTATGAGAGCTTATGGAAAGTGGAAACAACTTGTGACATGTCCATATGCTCTTTAGTATTGTTAATGAAAACAACATATAGTTTATACGGGAAAAATTTGAATTTATTTTATCATTTGTTAAAGCACTTATATGATAAGCAATTATGCTGTAAGTGTTCGATTAAGCTGTGTATCTAAGCGGAACTTAATTCACTTTCTGCTTGTGTTTCCTCGTGATCTTTACGACTTTTTTCCCCTGATAGGAATTGTGGAAGACTTGACTTTTGTGCTATTCAGTAATCTCTGTCAGACATATTAACGTGGGTAACATTCTTGCCTTGAGCCGTCTATACCGGCTGATCATCAAAATTCAAACTATCTCCTGAAAGATCAACACTCAAATTTATCTATCTGGCTCAGCATTTCTGTGAACAGCAATATGTTACAAGCTCTTCAAGCACACAAAGTTCTGCCCGTTGCTTGCTTTTTATATGGGAGGAAAAATGTTCTGTGGTAATGAAATTATTTGAGGAAGATGTGCTCCCACGATCAATATATCATTCTCATGGCATCACAAATCTACGCTGACCTAAGATAATTTGCAAGATATATAGATAGTTTAATTCTTAATCATTTTAATCCATAAATAGCATGGCTATCTCTCTCTTTTTTTTCTTTTTTTTTTCTATTAAGTTTTTTTTAATCAGTTACAAATTATTCCAATGTATGTAATATATTTCAGGGCAAATTACTTTTTAGTCATTACCTCCTACAGCCATCAATTAACAAAATGCACTGTCCTCTAACCTTACCTTCAAACAAAGCACATCGAAACGCAGCATGTAAAATGAAAGATACAAAAAAGAGGTTGTACTACTTTTTAGGATCTATGAAGGGGAACCCCGATTGCAAATCCTGATAGAGGGTTCAAAAGGGTTACTAATAACTACATTACCAAAAATTTGGATGAAAAGTATGGTATAAAAGATCAGAGTTAGGGCTAAATTTGATTAATGATGGAGAAATTACTCTTCAAAAAAATAAAAATAAAAAGAGGAGAAATTAGAGGTGGAGAAAAGGGTAATAAAGTGGAACTAGACCCAAATCTCTTAAATAATGTCCTTAAAGATAAAAAATGTGTTTGTTATAGGGCAAATCCTATTAAAGGTGATCACTAAGATTAATCATCAACAAAGCTGGTAGAAACTTTGTATCAATAACATGTTATCAAAAATATATTTGAGTTTTTATGGAAGGCTTCATATGTTTGTTTAATGACAAATAAAGAACCATGTAAAAGGAAGATGCTAATGTGAGCTTTTATCCTAGGTGCAAACAGCATGAAGAATCACTGCTACATGTGCGTAGAGATTGCAAGCTACCACATAGCAAATGGCCTAGAATTTAAACACCCAATTTAAGCTCTTCCTTCAATGAGACGAATTGGTTTGGACGGTGATAACAGGGGCAATGATGGGTCGTATTGGAACCTTCTTTTTGGCATAATGTTCGATAAATTATGGTTTGCCAGAAATCCTTTTATTATCTCTCAACAGGAAATCAAATAACACTCTATTTTGGCAAAAGCTGCTAGCCATAGTTCATATATTAGAGTTGACAAATATACTCAAGTGGTGAGAAACAAACTAAATCATCCACAATAAGCTGGAGCAAGTTGCAGCCTGGTTTTGTTGCCATGAGCTGCGACAGATAGTAACAATGCATAATGCACGGCCAGGAGGCAAATGTATCAAAAGGTATAGTATTGGGATCATGCATGCAGAGTTGAGGCAATCTTCACAACCTTGAATTAGCAACGAACAGAGGTCATATGCTCATTCGCGTGGACTCCGACTCAGCTGTGGCAATCAAGTTACTGCAACATTGAACACCCTGAAACTCAACTAGTTAAAACAATCCATAGACTAGTTGAAGAAAGGGATTTGGCGTCAACACATTCTATGGGAGGCTGAAAATAATTTATTGATTATTGATTGATAATTGTAAAGTTTTTGAATCAGTTCCAAATTTCAGCATCAAAAGAAAACCTCTTTCATCAAACAGCGTATGGAAAATAAAAGATGCACATTTGTTTCGTACAAAAAGATGATATATTCTTGTTATGGGGATCGTGTTAGGCTTGTCTACTTATTTTATGGGAATAGATAACGACTATGGAACCAAGTCCAACCACCAGTTCATGGAGAAAAATTCAATCACCACTGTTATAAAGGGATTGTTCAATAGGTAAAAAGTTAAAACACAGCTGATAATGTCGTTACTTTTCACTATCATAATTTGTTCAAATCTACAGAAATTGCAACGGGAAACTTTCCCATGTCATAAATATTTCCTTACCAGAAGAAAAAATGCTATTACCACAATCAAAATTCTTCGTACAGAAATCGAACTAATCCGCATGTATTGTTTGATATTGGAGACAAATAATTATAAACGACAACAAATCTATCAGACATAAATGGATCACTTCATTCAATTCCAAGTCGACATATTGAATTTTTCTTTATGAGTCCAAGATCCACCTGCAAAAAAACATGGAAAATACATGGTTTAGGATACTATATTACTATCACTTTGCAAATCAAAACGAGAACCCATCAATCAAGTTTTACACCCTTAAAAAGAAAAAAAAAAAAAAATATACAGTGATTTATTCAGCTAACAATCCCATAACAATACCTTGTGGCCGAAGAGATCTCTGATGTTATCTATCCCATACATTATCATCGTTGGCCTGTTTTCAGGTAAAAATAACAAGTTAACATAAACTCTGACATACATCGACATGTTGCATCGTAGTTCCCCAATACATTCACTAGATTTGTTTAGAAAATTATTTAAGAATTCAAATTTTATAAATTAATTCATTTTGCTGTTGGCATTTGGCAATGATTATATGGCGTTCTCAGTGTTTTGCTCTCACCTTTCAAGAGAAAGTCCCCATGCAATAACTTGGACATCTTCAGGAAGTCCCATTGGCCGCAACATTTCAGGTCTGAACATGCCAGAGTTTCCTACTTCTACCCATTTTTTGAAGCCTTCATGATAACTGTTATACGAGCACTTGATTAACATGTAATCTCTTGGGATATCGATTATCAAGATAAACAAGCCAAATAATCATTACAGGGAGTCTCACCTGAAAATCTCCATGCTAGGTTCTGTGTATGGATTGTAAGCAGGTTTGAATTTCAGCTTGGTCATGCCTGAACTCAAGAAATTTTCACCAAAAGATTAGTAAAAAAAATAAATGTACTACTAAAACTTGTCTTTAATAATCATTTAACCTACATTCAACATTTAACTCAAACAAAGTTTTTTGTTGTAAGAGAGCATCATTACCTAAGCGTGAGAAGAAATCATGTAGAACTCCTATTAAGTCACAGAGAGTGAGTCCTCGATCACATACAAGGCCTGAATTGAAATGGAAAATCACAGGCATAAAAAAAAATTAGTTATAAGATTAATCCCCCAGTGCATCGAACCCAAAAAGTGATGCGGCAAAAATATATTTGAGTAATTCCCCACCCCCTCTTTAATATGACGTGGAAAAAAAAATCATAATTGGACCATCGAAGGTGGATTGTTGTCGTTTGTTAAAAGATGAACGATTTAAGAAATAAACACTGAGCCCAGTAACTTAATAGCTCACGTACCTTCTATCTGATGGAACTCAGCAAGATGTGTACGGTCAACTGCTTCATTTCGGAATACACGATCTATAGAGAAATATTTTTTTGGAGAAAATGGTTTCTGCAAAATTATAATGGCACACAGAAAAAATGATGCAAGCATTAATGAGGAGCAAGAACTTAGAAAGTATAATCTATTATCCCTTTGGATGCAGGGAAAAGGCAAAGCCAGAATACAGAAGTACTTTGTAAAATAGCTATGATCTAAACATATAACTTGAAAATTTCAGTCTAAAATCTGAAAGAAAAATGAAGATAATAGGATGCTCATTGGCCCCAAACACAACACAATCATACACATTCACAAAAACATGACACAAAAAATTCAGACACAGATACAAACCTGTGCCAGCTGGTAAAGCATCCGGGAAGAAACAGCAGTTGTGTGGGTCCGCAGAAGGTTTTTATTTGCTTCCTCTCTTTTCCAGTCATATGCATATCTACCAAGGAATAAATTGTAAGGTTACTCTCAGAAAGCAATTTGGAACTTATCTGTCTATGAATTATCAATAAAAAGCCTCGTTAGAAAATGTATTGAGGGTGCTCAAGCTCATACCCCCTAGACTCATAACCACCAGATTCATGAATTTGCTTCACCCGCTGAACATAATCTTCAGGCAGTTTCTTTGTTGTTGAAGGAGCTGCATGTGCGTGACATGTACTCAAGATTGGAGCAAAGAAGATTCAAGTAGCATTGAAGAATCAATGATTTACTAACCTTCCAAAAAGAATGTGTCATGTGAATCACGGGCTGGATGTTGTTGGGGCTGGAACAAGGAATCGAAGTTCCAGAAACTGCCATTTAAAACATTAAGATGTAAAGTTTACAATTAGAACAGACATGTGCTGCTACACACTATACCATACTACACACAAAGTGTGTAATTCTTTAAATTTCAATATTTTTAAAGATAAAATCTAGCCCTAAATTAACATAAATAAGCAAAAAACAATGAATCATGGAGATTAACAGTATGATTCATGTAATTCATATAACAGTTACTTTAAAACACGATGTTTCAGATGCATTTATAACAGTCACTACTGAAGGAACCTTTTGAAGAACACGGGCGGTCTCAATCAAAAATTAAAAAAGGGCAACCCGGTGCACTAAAGCTCCCCAATACGCAGGGTCCGGGAAGGGGTCCCACCATTTGGTGTATTGTACGCAGCCTTACCCTGTTTTTACACAAGAGGCTGTTTCCAGGACTTGAACCTGTGACCTTTCAGTCACATGACAACAACTTTACCAGTTGCGCCTCAACACGGCCGTTCTCAGTCAAAAATTAAAAAATAAAAATTGCTTCATTGTCACTTTGCCATCATTCAAATCAAAGATTTTGGAAATTCCATAATTATTCCATAACCTTATCCTATACCCACTGAAGCACAGACTGAAGTATATCAATTCAGTGCACCAAGATTTTGGATTCGGCTTTTATAATTTAGGGCTGCAAGCCTGCAACTACCAAGCCTATTCAAAAGTTTGGGATTTATTTGACTATCAGTTCTACAAAGGATTTATTAAAGGTCAGGCTGTAATAACCTCCAAACATTTTATTTTTCCACTGCTTGGTTGAAAGCCTCCTTAAAAAGTGCCGAGTTTGATTTATTTATTTATTGGGGGGCAGGAGGAGGGTTACAAAGCTTTACATTGGAACTTTGAAAATCTTTTTTTTTCCTTCCGTTTTTATTCTTTACATCTAATACGTTATATTATATTTATTGTTCTTTATACATTTTGTGTGTACATCATAGATTAGGAAAGCCACTAAGATTGGACTACTGGGGAGGGGTTTGAATGGTTTATATGAGATCAGAGGTTCAAACCTCATTACCACTATTGTACTCCAAAAAAAGAAACACACACACACACACTAGAAAGGTATCGACACGAAAACAAAACAACCATTACCTGCTTTCAACATAATTATTTGTGGGCATCTCCTCAAACCTGCAGCATTAGATAACCATTACAAAATGTCAATCTCAAAGGTCGAAATAATTGATTACTGCAATATACATCAGGCTTCCACATGAAAAATATAAGACTCACCCCATACAGTGGAAAATCTGTTTTATTTGAGCCCGTACCTAAAAATGGAAAATGTCCAGATCTATTAAATACACAATGATCAAATATGTTTGGGATAAAAGCATAATCTCACTGTCATTTATCACCATAATTTATTAAATATGTTTTATTTGATGTTCACTTTTTTGGTAAGGTCAACTGAATTGATCAAATGACATGATCTCACAGTCAGAACACAAATTTTTGAAACAACACAGTTAAACCATAAGTTAACATCATACAAATTTGAAAAAGTTTTATGTAGGTTGTTTTGTTTGCGGATGTGAAGATTGGAAACAAAGCATGGCATATGTTGATATTTTTTTTTGGATACAGGCATCACCATAATTAAAATCATAATATATTTATACATATAGCATAGACCACATATAGAAACTACCAAAAAAACGCATAATTTCCTAAACTTATCGAATAGTATACATATAGGATAGACCACATATCGTATATGCTTTATTGATGTAAATCAAAAGTATGATAAATGCATTCCGTATCAAGCTACAAGCTTAAATATGTATAAACAGACGATGCTTTTGCTTATGTTTTCCAGAATATAAATTTTCCTATTGTCTGTAGAGTTCCTATATATATTTATAGTTTTGATATTCCGTTAATCAAAAGGAGATTGGGGAAAGGAGGAAGAAGGATGAACAAGGGAAATATCTTCTTGCCTTTAACAGTGGATGAAGACTGCCACCTTCAAGAGGCTGACCTTTAGCAGTGTAGTTGTACTCTTTGAACTCTATTTCCTTCCACTCCCCACTGCAACAAAGTAATACAGTATAGTCAAAGTTCATAAGATATGGTGCACAAATCTGCCATCCCCAATCTACATTCAGTTTAAGAAAAAAATTACCTCTGAAAGTTATCTCGAGTTAAATCAGTGACAACCTTCTTTCTTTTTGGAGCATAGTTAGGACCCTTTTTCACTGAGTAACCCTTCCATGTCCTAGATTATACGATATTAATTACGAATTTCAATAATGAAACAGCAGTCAAGTCACTACACATAATCATAATATCAACAAAACTCCGAAGAACAATCAAATGAAATGATTATTACTGTGGAACAATAAGCTTTCTAGCTTTGAGTGCTTTGATATCATCTGAACCAATGCCCTGCATTTGCAATGTGGTAAAATTTCTAATGAGATATGCAGAACTCACAGGAAAAACTGATAAAAAATGTGATGAGTAATCCGTATATAATTAACATAAGAAGGAAACAAAAACGTCAACACGAAAATTCCCCCAAGCAAATATAGGCAAACATAAATTTGTTTCCATCACCACTCACCCATGAAATAGAGTGCAGTCCAGGCACACCTCATAAGTCATAACTAAAGAGAACAATATATCCTTCCAACTACCTATACCTATCTCACATATTTAGTTGAATCTGATGCTCCACACAAAACTTGTCACTTTCTCCAACGTATTACAATAAACCAAAGAGGACAGACTTGGCCTATATGCTTATCTCTAAAACATGGATTTCAAAGAAGGTTGATAATTTGATAAAAAAAACAAGCCTACACTGCCGTCAGCCACAATCAACAAGTGTATGTTACCAAACAGGTGTGTGCATCAACAACGATGAAGTATAAGAATGGAAGTGACCTAGCAATTTCCTACCGTATATAGGGATGAAATAATTGATTAATATCAGATTCCAAACAAGCACGAATAGAAACTATCAAGCCTCCTCTTCAAAGTTGATTTAAATAAATACATAATATTTCACATTGCCACTATCTATTATTATCTGATTTAGAAATTGACAAAGTTGACTATATCTCAGCATGTAACCCCCTCAATTTTAATAGAACATTAGCATTGACAACCCCCTTCCCAAGGAAAGAAAAGAGAACTTCCAGCTCTTTCTACCGTTACCCTCTCAAGTTTCAACACAATTATGAAATTCACTAACAAAAGTATTCAAGCTAGCACTACACACCTGTCCCTGTTGTATTTGAAGAAGCAGATTTTTGACTCTATCTTCCACATCTTGGACCTGCAACCAGAAATTGGTTTACAACAAGTATTTCACTAACCATGAAATAATTCTCATCTCAAAGAACAAACTAAACTGAACATCAAAATACAACTTTAATTTTTATTTTGACGATACAATTATATTGTTGCATTACATGCAAATGTGCATCAAATAAAATCCCAAAAGTAGTAGATTTAGAATCATTAACAAACCTTCCTAGATATGAGTTGTTTTCCCATCTCCACCCATTTATTCTTAGCAGCCTGTGCACAAGCTATCTTGAACACAGAAGGACCCAGCTTTTTCTGCAACCATAAAAAACAATTAGATTCAATTTCACCTATGAAGCACACAAACACGTACACCAGATACAATACTAACTCTAACATAACACAACAACAACCAAGCCTTATCCCACTAAGTGGGGCAGACTACATGAATCAAACGACACCATAGTGTTCTTTCAAAAACCATGTCTTTCGCCAACTCTTTTTTTATGAAGAAGCTAATGTAGCCCACATAAATCGGCACTGGGGAGAATCGAACCTGAGATCTTGTGGAGGAGCACAATCCAAGGTCCCCAAGACAACACCACCAGGCCAACCCAAGTCGGTTCCGCCAACTCATTAATCTCTAGATCCTTCATAATAGTTTCTCTTATAGTTTTTATAGGTCTTCCCCTACCTCTAGTGATTTGACTCCCCTCGATCTGATCCACTCTCCTTACTACAAAATCCACACGTCTTCTCTCTAAGTGCCCAAACCACCTAAGTCTATTTTCTACTATAGGTGCTACCACAATACTGACTAACACATATACACCGTTATTAACTTGAGAAAATTAAAGTGACTAATTGTAAGTGGTGTCAATTGCAAATCACAAAAGATATTCAACTCTTTCCACTATAACCGCTATTTCACAATATTTTGTACTACTAAATAGTGTATCGCGGAGCAATAGCCTTTTGTTCATATTCTGTTATGCAATAGCGCTGTAGTGCTGCTCTAGCCGCTATTTAACAACACTGATACCGAACACATACAATCAATCTGAATAAATTTGATAATAACAATAATATAAAAAAAGCTACCTGAAGTTCATCTCTGGAGATACCTTCGGGCGGAATAGCCAAAATTAGTTGAAATTCGGGGGATCCCAAAGTAGCATAAGTGTTTCCTTCGTCAGTTAACACCCATGTCTCCCTCTTAATATCCTATATCCACCGTAACAAACCAAAATTTTCACAATAAGATTTACATGTAAAATCAATCAATTCTAGATGTATGATAGAGTTACCCACCGTAGCATCGACGTATCTGAAACCATGAAGACTCTTGATGACATTGACGATTTCATTGTGGTCAATGCCACGTTCAGCTGCAAAATCACCTGAATCTTTAATCTCATCGTTGTTTTGCAGGTAACCAAGAACTGCTTCTTCCGCCATTCTAAAATCCAAGAGCCGCCGCACAATAGACCGGCGACGGCGAACAGAAAGGTGAAGATAGGTGGAAAGTACTGTGTCTGAACGTTTTTCTTCGCGAGCGGATACTCCTAACTAAAAACCCCTAAAGAAAGAGAAAGTTGGTCACGTTCCCTTATATTTCATTTGGGCCAACCCATAATATTGACATTGCTTTTTGCATACCCCATAATTGGTCACGTACCTATTGGGAATGAAAATACCAAAATTTATTTTCAAAAAAACTATCTTCTCTCTTTAGAATTTCATCTTTTCATTATTTCAATTCTTATTGGCAAGTTAAAATGAGTATATATATTTACAAAGTATATGGTTGCTTAAATCGTAAAAAGAAATATTAAAATCCGAGTTTCACCAAAAAAGTTAATAAGTTTCACTAAAATTGTTCATGAGAATCGAGTTAGACCGATGGATGAAACAATTTTACTTATCTCTCGACAAAACTTATCGAAGTCTTCCTTCATGGAAATCGAATGCTAACAACAACAAAAAATATAGGCCAAATACCTCCCTGGGTCCTTTAAGTTTTACGTTTGTTTCACATAGGTCCTTTAAGTTTCTAAGGTTTCAGATAGATCCTTTAAGTTTTGAGTTTGTTTCGGATAAGTCCTTTAAGTTTATAAGGTTTCAGATAGGTCCTTTAAGTTTCGAGTTTGTTTCAGATAGGTCCTTTAACTTTGGCTTAACAGAGGTTGATAGAAATGACCTATCTGAAACAAACTCGTAACTTAAAGGACCTATCTGAAACCTTATAAACTTAAAGACCAATCCGAAACAAACTCGAAACTTAAAAGGACTTATCTGAAACCTTAGAAACTTAAAGGATCTATCTGAAATAAACTTGAAACTTAAACGACCCGGGGAAGTATTTGGCCAAAAATATACGTAGTAATGTTAGATATTGGGCTTTAAAAAAATAAATAAGTGCAAGCCCAATAATAGTTGAGTTTAGGGTTCAAGCTAGGCACTGTTCGAATCAGTAACCTTCTTCAGCAATGGCTTCTTCGTTCTGTAAATCAGCGGCGAGAGTGGCTTCCACTTCCTTCGCTAATCGTTCTAGAACCTTCGCTCAAAAACCTTCCATTCCGCTTCTGTTTTCTTCTCAAGCTCCTCGTGTTTCAAGGTAGATAGAACAACGCATTTTTCAGCTGTGATTATGGAAATGAATTTTGAATTGGTGTTAATGACATTTTTGTTTTTGAAGGATTTTATCGGTTGTTGGAAGTGTTGAATCATTGATGCCTCTTCATACTGCCATTGCTGATGCTAGACTCACTTCTAATATCGCTTCCAATTCCACTTGCTGGAGCATGCTTTCACAAGGTACTAATTCTTAGGTTCTTTTTTATTATTGTGACTACATTTTTTCATTGTTAATTTTTCTTGCATTTACGTGATTATAGTTATTATTCTGTTTGATTATTAAAAATAAACATGTGTATGATATTTGAGGTTTATGGACTTGAATTATTAGTTTACATAATTTAAAGATTATGTATTGTTATGACTGTTTCAGTAATTGATTGTCTAGGTTTTGCAATTATTGTTGATGATTAAGTTGAATTCCCTTGAAAACTTTTTCTATATATGGTGCGCTTTATTTTGTTTGTGAGCGAGTGATTATAACTTTATAAGCTGTTTTAGATGTTATTGATTAGAGATTAGAGGGGTAGTCTTTGATTTTGTGAAATATGCATCAGACGATTATGAGCTTCATTAGATAGATATCATGAGTTAAAGGATGGTGTAGAATTAAGATAAAGAGGTGAAACTTAGAAAACTCACTTCAGTTGGTGAAATGCTCTTCTTCTTTAGCATTTCTGAACATTGTCTGTTCCATTTTTTTCTTTTCCCTTTCTTGTAATAACTGAAATAAGAGAGAATCTGTTGGATTTTCAAAATCCATTATTTAGGTTAGTGTTGATAATTTCTAATTAGTCATTCCACCATGAACTAATTTCTGGTCCGGGGAGTATCGCTTCATTGGCATTTTTACAGGGTGTTTAGTTCCTATTAAACTTTGAGATTGTCATATTTGTTATGAAAATTTAAGTAATTCAAATTCGATTCTTGAACGTGATATAGTTTCTATTGCTTTGGTGCTTCAAAGTGTGTCTGTACTAATTCGTGTCCAAAAGTGACAACTCGATAAAAATGGATGTGGATTGCTATGTACCCAGAGCCAACTAGATTGCCTCCATGAATCCCTCAATGGTATTATCCTTTGTTTGGAGGGATTTGGGAGTTTACCCAAATCCTAGAAGTTTATATGGGAGAAAATTTCAATCTTTTTTAATAAGGTTGTTTTGGGATTGGATGTAAGCAATCTAGTTGACAAATAGTGTTACATGTGTGTACTTAACATTCCACATTAGCATTTCTGTTATCTTGCATTAAGACCAGCTTGATGAATGGATTATTTGTCACTTTGAGGAACAACATGTATAAACGCACTTTTTCAAACACCAAATGCAATAGAAGTTGCCACTCAGAGAACCAAATTGTATAGCAACCTTAATTTAAAACATAATATGGGACACACTGGAACTGAATAAGGAGTCTTGTCATTCTGAATATCCTACATTCCAATTATTTGTTGACATTAAACATTATAAATGTAGGGAGTCAATAGTCTAGGTTATTTTATTTACTGGTGTGAGCACTAAAAATACTAAGGTACCAAATTCCTCTATTGTAGTAATATCGCTTTCAGGTGGGCAACTGATATGGTAATTAGTAATTACCTTTTTCTTCTTTATGCTCATCCTGATATCTTCTTTTACTTTGTTGTATAGGACTTGAAAAAACATTGTGACAGGCTTGCTGGATCCATTCAAGATGAATGAGGAATGAAAAAGAGAAAAAAAATGAAAAACTGTTTTTTTCTTTTCTGTTTCACCCTAGGAGGAAAAATAACTTCACAGTTGAAATTTTGGTCACAATATTGTGCACCAACTGTAAACTTGTATGATTCAATTTCCTAATTTTCTTGAAAGTATATGACAAACTTGCTTGATAATCACCTTCAAATTTTCAGTCCTGAAGTCTAAGTTCTAACAAGTCAATTCTATTGTCATATAGATTAACTTAAGTTCTAATAATTCTTAAGTTCCTTGTTGGTGTTTATAATTGTTGGAAAGATTAATTTGAGTTCTTATACTTAATTCCTCCAGATTTTACTTCCTCTTGCTGATTGTAATCCATATTTCTTGTACTAGACTTTGCAGTTCCCCGGTGACAAAGACTAAAGAATTCAATAATTTCAATCCTTGCTGGGTTGCATTATAGAGTTAATGTTGGCTAACATGTTAAAATTGGCCAATTTCCCTCATGGCTGCCACAATACATTATTTGGATACCCATCATTCAGTATCACAAACTCGTCTAAAAACTATTGTTGCTCTTAGTAATGTAAATCTCCCATCAATTTTCTGAACATTGTGAAATAAGAAAATTCATTATCCTCAAATTTTCATTCCTGAATTCTAGATACTTATATGCTTGAAAACGATGCCTTGTAGGAAGTAGGAACCTTGTCTAACCCTGAACCTTTGTGAAAAATAAAGATATCTATTTGGCATAGGTTATGAGTAGTGCTAGAAACATATTATCTTATATTGATTGAATTGTAAATGATCCAAACTAACTCACTCGTAATTTTTGTTTGAGTTTTAATGAAAAGTTGAGGATGTGTTGAAAAACGTAGTGATGTTAGTCTTGACCAAAAAAAAAACGTAGTGATGTTAGAGTATTTCGCTTGTGTTTAATTTCATTTTTACTTTGATAATATTTCATCAATTCATTAGTCAGATTTTGGTAGTGTATTCATTAGTCAGATTTCAATACACTGTTGACGCACCAATGATTTGTTTGGCTCAAATTTGAGAACTAGTTTTCAAATAATCATCGTCGAAGTTTATACGAATGAATCTCTTTTTTTGGGAAGTAACAAACTCATCATTTCGTCAGTGGTTTCAATACAAGGAATGCTATAATAACTTTTTCGGAAATGTTAAATTGTGTCCTTGAGGCATAAGATAAGAAGACAAACGTAGAAGGTTTTTCTTGGAACTTGTGCTTTCAATGTCTAGAAATTGCAAAAGTTATACTTTCAATATAAAATTTAGGCTTAATACTTCATTTGATCTCTTAACTTATTTTTGGTTTTCATTTTGGTCCCTTAATTATAAAATGTCTCAAATTGGTCCCTTAATTATAAAATGTCTCAAATTGGTCCCTTATGTCTTCTGCCGTTTACCGTTTTGGTCCTCTCCGTTAGTTTTTTTATGTCTAATATTTTTAATATGATTATAACCGTTTGATCACAGATCCATGGTATACTACAGTGAACAACCCATATCTGATTTTTTTCTTCTCTTCTTCTCCTTCCTTCTTCCGTAAAAAAAAATAAATACAGAACCACCACCACCAATTGAATCTGAACTCCTCCTTCCTTCTTCTTTTCTCTCTCGATCTGAATTCTCTCTCTCTATTCGTTCCTCTTCCTCTCTTTCTCTGCAAAACTATGTTGGATTAATTATTTAATTAATCAATTATAGATTGACAATAATCAATTATTATAAGTTAATGTCATAATATAAATTATGGTCTATTGTGTTAAGCACTAATTAGTTAATGAATATGTGTGATTGGGCTATTCTTTCTCAATGGATCGTGATGGGTTGGACCATTTAGCTAAGTCCAATGAGAGGTCCATGCCCTCAGCCGTTTACCTATTTAAACGTCATCCCATCAGACGGTTAAAACTATCCTGAACATATTCTGGTGCTAAACGGAACGAGGGTAGTCATCCCTCTCATCCTTCTGGCAATTATCCTTCATCAACCTAATTCAAAGGTACACAATTTCTTCTTCCTTCTTTTCCATTAATGATATGCTATAACTTGTATCTAACATAATTCATGGCTAAACACTAAAACTTTTATCAATTGGTATCAGAGCCAAATAGCTATTTTTCTGAAAATATGAATTCTCCGTCGATTATGTTTTATGACTATTTATTGTCTTGAAATCGTATGATTGGATCTAGATGCCATATATTTGTTATTTTTCTAATCGTGTATGAGACAACTCTTGAATCACAATCCATGTTTTAATATCTTGTTGCATCTATTCTCTCACGTATGTACAGTATCGTATTGATAGTTATGTATTCTCTATACATGATTCAGTATATTATTATTTGCCTATCATCTCAGGAATTTTATTGATATAAAAACTTGAATCCATATATTTGAGAGAATACCGTACCTATATATTGCAGCAAATCATGTGAGATTTCTCTTCACTGTGATTATTGAACGATTCATGAGAAACATAATTGAATCCCTTGTCGGATTTTCCAAAAACCCTAATTTTCTTAAATCTGTCATAAAGTCGATTATCCAAAAAAAATTATATGTGGCTTCCTTTTGTCTCTCAATTGCTATTTCAAATACACTTGAATCTTCGAATTTTGTCGACTTATGACAGAGATCGTAACAGGTCAATCGCGGGTCAAAAACGACCCGTTTCTCTGCAATCCGGGCAAAGAAGATGCCATGCGTGTGAACACCACGCGTTCACAGAAAATAATCCTAAGGCCACTCGCGCATGGGAGCGGTTATGGTGCATAAGGAAATCCTTATGCACCGTGCATAAATCCCAACATAATTGCTTCCTACACCCCCAAAGAAAACCAAACAAAACAAAACAAAACAAACCAAACGCGGAAACAAACTGAATCATCACTGTAATTTATCATCATCACCACTGGAATCTTCAATCTCATCATCAACACCGTCGTTCATCATCATCACCGTACCGGAATGCCAAAACCATTTTCTGTGGAAATGGTTTCTGTGAGTTGTACTCCAAACCCATTTTGTTGTGGAAATGGTTTCTGTGAGTTGTACTCCAAACCCATTTTATTGTGGTAATGGTTTCCAGAATCTTCAATCTCATCATCAACATTGTCGTTCATCATCATCACTGTCATCGTCACCGTACCGGAATGTCAAAACCATTTTGCTGTGGAAAACCATTAGATGTACTTAATTGTTTCCAGCAGTTGTACTCCAAAACCATTAGATGTACTTAATGGTTTCCAGCAGTTTTCGTGCAGTTATGGTGAAAATCACGAACCCAAATCCACAGTTCCACCTCCAAACCCAGAACCATCACAACCCACTTCAGAATTCCCCAAGAACACGAAGAAGAAGCTAGTGAGACAACGGAGATGGGAAGCAAAGAAAGCAGAGAAGAAAGCGGCGGCGAAGGAGCAGAAGAAGAAGGAAACCGAACAGAAATGAAAGGAATGGGAACAAAGTTAAAACCTAGATCTACACCGTTTGGTTGTTTATCTCTGAAAACTGAGTCCAGATTTTGATTATAGAAGGAAAAGGATTTTTAAAAGTGAATTTTTTTTGAAATCGGAGCCATTTCCTACTACTCTGGCGGCGGCGCCGCTGCCCTAGGGCGGCCGGCCACCGCGCCGGAGGTGTGTAGAAGATGAAGCTTCATCCGATATCAGTTTCTTAGAGAGAGTGTGAGAGAAAATCTATTTTTCAAAAAAGTAGAGAGAGAAATGACAAACACAAAATGAAAGAAATCTAATGGTTGTGAAGTGTTTATGCACGATGCATAAGGAAATGGCTTATGCACCATAACTTTTGTCCTCGCGCATCAGGCGCGTGAATAGCACGCGCTAAAAAATGACACCCATGCGCGTGGTAGAGCGTGCATATTCTAAAATTCCAATTTTATTTTATTTTATTCCAAATAATTATTATTTTTATATTCTCTAATTATTTTGGTATAAATTTGGAAAAGTTTGATACATGTTGATATTTTATACATTATTATTTGGTGGATAAATTGTATTTCTAAAATATCATATATTCTAAATTTTGTGTAAAGATTTCTCATTTATATATTCTCCACAATTGAGTCTAAAATATCTTATGTGAAAATATTTTTTTATAGAAATCACACTTATGAAAAATATTCCTTTAAAGTGTTATGATTGTGAAAATTCTTAGACTCAATCTTGTATATTCTTGCATCAAATATTCTATATAAATTACTATATTTTGAGATTTGGTGATACCCTCAAAATTATTTGTCATGTCAAGATTAACTTGACTATTATACTATATATATTTTTGATTTATGGGTTTCAAATTTTGTCAAATCTTGAAAAGGTCATATATAAATTAAACTGAGAATAATTTATTTCAAATCATATATTCTCAATATTTGAGCCTAAAATGTTTTAAAAATCCCCTCTTATATTAGTAACACTAACTATCTAATCAATTAAAATGTTACTATTGTGAAATTATAGAAGGCTCAATTTTATTAATTTTAATGCCAAATATAATTAATTTAAATTTTTCAATTTTAAATATTCTTGGCATTATAAATATTCTAATATAATCTATTCCTTAATTCATATTGTCTTAGCATAAAGATCCAAAGTTTACTAATTGATCATTCTTTTTTGCGACATGTTTTAACTTAGACACTTGTCCCTGATTCTTGTCACAAATTGATTTAAAGGGTCCTGATAATATTTTATTTTTAAAATAAGTATAGTGAATTGTATATTATATATGCCATTTATGTTAAATGAATCTTAAATTGGCATAATTCTCTTTAACATACATTATACTTTCTACCATACTCTCTAATCTAGACCAGTAATTTATTACTCTAAATTTTGTGACACACAAATAACTATCTACTTATGTGTCTTGTTGAATAATGCATTGTTGAATTTTTTATGTTAAAATTCTAATTATGAATTAAACTTTGTATGCCTCCTTGCTGTTTATCTTCTAAATATAAACAACTTATTAGGAATTGGGGCAATTTTAAATCTTCTATCATCCCTACAGCTGAATACTTATATAAATCATAATGATTTATAATTAGAGTCTCATATATGTTTAGTTATAATGATTTATTCTCTATTCATGATTATTTTGGGATGACTATATTATAAGATATTCTCGTTAAGTCATCAGAAGTCATTGGCTCTAAGTTTAAGGATGAATGTCACACACTGTGAGGTAAGTCGTGATTTAATTATTTTTATCCTCTTGTGACTTGTCGTATATTATTGCACATATGAAAACATTTATTCATTATTTTCTTTTGTTGTGCAATTATGATATCTTATATAGAAGTGAAATCCTTTTTTTTTCTCTAGAATATTCATATAGAACTCTATAATTCTTATATACTTGTACTATAATACTTCATTTGTATTTATATTCTAATTCTAATTTATAGTGGAAGTATTAAAAAAAAAAAAATTCTAAGAGTTCTACTCTGGATAAAATAGAAAACTAATTGACACACTTGTATTCTAAATAATAACTCTTGTTATTATACTATTTCATATAAATAAATTCTAAAGTCATATTTATGATATGCTAATTTAAAATATTGTTAAGCATGTCATTCTATTATCTGAATATGACCGTAGTTGACTAAATTTAATACAATTGTTTATGCATGATATTATTTTATCATATTATCTTAAGCATAAACATTATTGATTTGTATAATTGTAATCTCACCTATCATGGATACAATTATGCAAATTTTGTTAAATAGATTAGCATTATATTCGTCACAGTCATACCCTATCGGTATGTTGTTATTAATATAATTGTTATTATTCAATGTACCTTAATTTTTATACTTATGTCAAATATAATTAGAGTACCATATCAATATTTAATTTGAGACATAAGAATTGTATATAGTTCTTACTTATTACCCTAAAGATCTCGAATGGGATTACAATAAGTAAGTTACTCTATTAAAAGATATGTAGCAAACTATATAAATTTTGCAATCCAATATTATTCTAATTTTGAATTAAACTTCTACTTAAATGTTATTTTTGTATATATATAAATATTTTGGATTGCTATTATCCCTTTTTTATGTGAGTGACGGACATATCTTATCGGTGTGACGTTACTTAACATATCATTATGTGATAGATAAATAGTTGAATATTTTATTTAAAATATCTTTCAAACTTTTTAATTCAACTATCATTATATATTCTCTATCAAGTGGGAGAATCCTTGCTATGTATTGTGTAACGTGATGGACATACCCTATCGGTATGACATTACTCAACATAATCATCCTTTTATGGGTAAGAAAAATACCTTATTAGTTTAACTATCATTCTCTCCAAGTGAAGAACATATAATTCTTCAACAAGCGGGAAAAATTCTACATGTCAATTAACTATATCTCATAAACAGATATATTTATTTGTTTTATAACTTTAGATATAAAATTACTGTAGAGACTTATATTGAGGATATTAATTATATTATTTTCTCATAAATTATTATACACTTCCATATTATTTTACATCATTATAAACTTATTTTGTAAAAGCAATATGTCAAGATCCCAAAATTCTTAACAACTCCATTGAGAAAAAATTATTTAAATCATTATTCTAAATAATTATAAATGGTATATTTAGGATATTTAATTTTACTATATTTTGATATATTTTATATTATTGCTATTCTTTAATATTTATGGAAGCTTATGACTATTTTCTCTTATATCCTCAATAATAATAAAATATAAGTCTCATGTATTTCCGTTGTGTGTAACCTAATCTTTCCTCAAATGTGTGTAATTATAACTGTAGCATTTGAGTCTTGAGTGAGTTACTAAAATTGTGAATAGAGTCTCATATTCTATTTTATAATGCTAGAGACTTATCTCACTCATATGATGATAAACCATTTATATAATCATCATCCTCTGTCATATAAAGGTTACTATATTTACAAAATTCATTGGAATTTTAATTGTGAAAAGGAGATCTTGTGTTATAAAATTCTTAAATGAAAATTTACATTCTCCTTAAATCTAAATGTAGAATATGTGGTTAACTACGAAACTCAATTCTTGATAATAACTGCAATCGATAAAATATGTATTTATGGGAGTTTCATACTATCATTGAGTTACCACTTGAGTTAATAATTCTGCTATACTAATGTGCAAAATATGTGTTTGAGTTCATGAAACTTTGTTAGTTGAAATTATATAACCACTTATGTTGATAATCTTGCACTAGTAATTAAGTATCCCATTGTTGAATATTACATTATTATAATATTTTTATATCAGTGATCACTAATGAGAATCCCACTTACTTTTGCTTATATATATATATATGTGAGATCAGTGGGAGTGTGTACACAACACTATATATTATGAGCTCAAATGAGAAATCTCATTCTTGTTTATATATACGTGAGATCAAGAGAAATGTGTACACAATATTATTCTCGTCATTGCCATATACTTTTGTGCACACTATAAAATATGACATAACTTAAGAGACTTTAAACACAGACTCATTCTAATATATTGAGATATATATTAAAATTCTTTTTATCTCAATAAGCATCATAATTTGATGTTTAAGTCAATTTTGTTGGAATATGCACAATAACCTCTTAGCATGCAAATATATATTGTGCTTCTCTTTTACCAACATTCCACATTTTATGAGGTAATAAATAATAAGTACAATGTATAATATCAATACTCCTATCAAGTATGATACTGTGTTCTTGTAGTACTTATAATTTTAGATAATCATAAATGTTCGTTCATTATTGACATTTTAGTGGCCACATTAATCCACATCCTTTTTTTTTTCTTCTTTAAACTAAGTGTCTATGTTAATCCATTTTGGAGATTCTTGAATTTCCTATTTCTTTATGGATTTTCATAGTCAAATTTTTCTAAAACTTGGATTAATTGAATGTCAAAAAACATTTATTGATTTTGATTAAATGTAATTACACTCTCTTAATAGGCTATCCCTATAAGTAATTACTATTCTTACACCTATGTGGATATATGACTTTTGTAAAATTGAAAACTCATTGGCAGAACCACTAACCACAGACTTATATATACGAGTATTGTAACTCATAATGATTTGATTAAGTCTATGATATTTTGGGTTAGTGGGAGTTTGTTATAGCATTTTTAAAATGCTTGGGCCATTCTTTAATGACACATGCTTTTAATTCAATTGTGTCACTATAAATTCATCATTTGTGAGAAAAGTGAGTCTTTGATCTGTATGATTTGTTTTCCCCATCGGATTCAATCTCTGCAACATTAAAGCTTACTTCTCTTTTGAATGATTAGTGTTTTGACCATACATATAATTTTAAAATTTAAATTCTTTATGACATGTGAGTTTTTTTATTCTCTTAGTAGTTGAGTATTGTCATCCAAGTAGGAGATTGTTGGATTAATTATTTAATTAATCAATTATGGATTGACAATAATCAATTATTATAAGTTAATGTCATAATATAAATTATGGTCTATTGTTTTAAACACTAACTAGTTGATGAATATGTGTGATTGAGCTATTCTTTCTCAATGGATCGTGATGGGTTGAACCATTTAGTTAAGTTCAATGAGAGGTCCTCAGCCGTTTACCTATTTAAACGTCATCCCATCAGACGGTTAAAACTATCCTGAACATATTCTGGTGCTAAACAGAACGAGGGTAATCATCCCTCTCATCTTCTGGCAATTATCTTTTATCAACCTAATTCAAAGGTACACTATTTCTTCTTCCTTCTTTTTCATTAATGATATGCTATAACTTGTATCTAACATAATCCATGGCTAAACACTAAAACTTTTATCAAACTCACCATCCCATTGAACCGGCGTCCGTCGCTCTCCACCAACCACCGTTGCTTCCACCACCGCCCGTCGTGGATAGCTTTCTGGCAGATCTCTCTCTCTCTCTCCATCTATATGTGATAGTCTGGATAGCTTTGTTGTATTCTTCAACAACTCAACTTCTGTGTAAAAACTATTGAAGTTGTAAAGTAGTGAATTCTGCAGTCATGGGAAGGTTTTATTTATGTTGGAAGTAAAGTATGCTGAAGTCTGGGTACCATTCTATACTATAGTGATCAAGAAAAGGTTTTGTTATACCATGAATTCTCTCTCTCTATTTATACGTGATAGTTAATTTGCAGCTTGTACTATGTGAATTTATCAAGTATCAAACACTATACAACATCACCAAGCTACATCGAACATACCATTTTCTTCCAATCACAAAGCGGTACCTTTGAAGCAAAAGCTGAAATCAAAATCTCCAATTTTTAAGTTTTTTAATTTGGGAATTTTATAAATTTCTTCAAAATTGGGAATCTGAGCATTCTCAATGGGAATTTTGTTGTTGTAATTTGAATATGAGATGTTGTCTGACGAGGGTGTTGATTTTTTTTATTGAATAATCTGGAACAAAGATGAGAACAAAGATTTTAGGAATGATTATGTTGATGAAGATGAAGAAGAAAATGAAGAAAGATGAGAAAAATATTAAGTGTTGGTTGTTTACAATAAAATACAATAGATCCTCTTTAAAGAAAAAATCAAAAGGTTAAAATTTAAAAATTTAATAAGGTCTATGGTGGACCACCTTAAAACATGGTTCACCTTAGACAATTGATGTTAAAAACTAACACGGAGAGGACCAAAATGGTAAAAAGCAGAAAACATAAGGGATCAGTTTGAGACACTTTATAGTTAAGGGATCAAAGTGAGAACCAAAAATAAATTAAGGGGTCAAACGATATATTAAGCTAATTTTTTTTATAACTAGCATAACACCGTGATACTTTTCCTAACTAATGAGCAATTCAATTGACTTGTTTCCTTATAAGAATAACCCTCCAACTGTGTTTTACATTAATATAGTCTCTACTCTATAAATCATGGATTCAAACTCAGTTATAGCCGCAGTCAATCTCAAAAACCACTCCAGTCTCATATTGTCCTCCTACTCTATAAACCTATCACTACATGACAAGTACCTTTCTGTTGGTTTTTTCATCTGCTATGCATGGTGTTAGTCTCCGAATTCTCATATTTTATTATGATAATAAAGTAATATAAACGAGACACTAAATGCAAAATTCATATATAACCTACTAAATGTGAAATTTTAGATATATAATGCGATGTCTTTACCACTAAGTTACAGATATATAATATGATATTTTTACCAACTAATTTATGTTCATGAGACACTAAATCTATATTTTTACTTCAACAAATATATTTTAAAAAAAATATTTTAATGTTTTTAGAGATTTAAGCTATTTTGATGAAAACATTTTTTTTTTAAGGAACAGATAGGACAGTGTGTGTCATCATTAATTAATTAGTTAATAAAATTAAATTAAATAAAAAGTCCACTTATATTTTTTGAAAAAAAAAAAAAAGTCACACATATATCATGCACATCTTTTGCTAAGAATTCCAACCTTGCAAGTAATCGATCCCCTCATACAATACAGCAAACAGAAAACCTCAACATAACATTTCAGTTTTCAATTCAACCAACAATTTCACACTCTCCTTTCCTCTCTTTTTCTCTCTCGTGGATAAGATCTTAAGAATAATATCAGATTCAAAGGGACCCACATCTTGAATTAAATTAAACAATATCCACATCTTCTCTTACAACCACCTCAACATAACCGATAACAACCTATGTTTTGATTCATCCCAAGATTTCAAGATTTGTTCTCTAAGCTTTAATAGATTCTGGGTCTGACTCAAAAAGCTTTATTTTGTTTACTTTTATTGTTATTTCCACATAACAATAATCAAAATTTGATTTTTAATTTTGGGACAAGATATTTTGTGGTGAGTGCTTATAAATAATAATGTATTTTCATTTTATGTTTTGTTAATGCTAGTGATGGTTTTTGTCGTGTTGTTAATCACGTTGTTTGCATGTGTCGTGTTTCGCCGGCTGGTTTTTTGTTTTGTCTAAATCTATAGATTAGAAAGCAGATTCATTTTCTTTGTGAATTTCAATTTTTTCTTTGATGTGAATTTCTCTTCAATGAAAATTAATTATATTTATCCACCGAATAGTTGATGTTATGTTGGAGGAGTTTCTAGATTCATCTTATCCTCTTTTTGTCTGTTTTTCAGCTCTGGTAATTGTTTCATTTTCTACTCATAACTTTATTATCCATTTTTTCCTTTAATTCTTATATTACTTTGGCTTCAAATTCATCTTGAATTTCATTTTGGTTTATTGAAGATCCAGTCCTATTTCTTGTTTGTATTATTTTTAATCTGATTGAGTAAGGTTAGTTTCTATCTCTTCAAAAAGTATATTATTTTTAACTTGTTTTATTGTATCTGTAAGCTTTACTTCGTTTCTTAATTTTTACTTATTTATGTGTTATTCTTTTACTTTATTTCATTCACAGATCTATGTGTGCTTTTATGTTGGTGAAAATATTTTCTTTTGTTAGATTTAATTTAATCTCCTTCAACCTTTTTGATTTTCTTTTGTAAATTGAGCTGAATTAGTTAACTTTGTCGTTGCAGTGGATTGGTGTTGGTACAAGTCATTGGTCAAATTGAAATGAAAGAATTTGAATGAGAACGAAAGTTGAATTGTCTCGTGATGGAGAATTCGTATAAGGTTAATGGAAATGGACCAAGTGAAAATGGATACTCTATTGCTAGGCACACACACTCTTATCAACCCTCCATAAAGGGTTCGTTACCGTGGTTAGACATAAGGGTATTTTATGTAAGGGTTTGTAAGTGTGAGCTTGATAATTCAACTCCTGAGATTCTCACACTCAATCATGTTCCTTTAAATCCTGATACCCTTCTTGAAGTTAACGGTGTTCGTAGTAGTTTATATTCTGATGGGATTTCAACCCTTCTCAAAAGGGATAGGGTGGATAGGAAATCGGAAGAAGTTACATTTGTAAGCACTGATAGTATAAGGATGAGTGGTAGTGTGAAGTTTGAGGTGTTTGATAAAGACAAGCTTCTTCTTTTTGGTACTTTAGAATTATGTAACAGCAATGGTGTTGTTAGAGAATCAAATTCTAATGGACAAAGTTGGAGCATGAAATGTGAGTCGAATATAATTCCAGGCACAAAGTTCTTTAAGGAGAAGCAATTGTTGTTGCCAGACTCCACTTTTCCAACAATTGAGGTCTACATTGCCGGGTCCTTCTCCGGTACTCCTATCATCTTAACGAAGACCTTGCATCTTAGTTCTCAAAAAAGACATACAAGGAAGCCGGCGTTGAATGCAATTCCAGAGAATGATGCAAACGAAAATGGGAAAGGTCCTTCTTCTGCGCTTGCTTTGCAGGTAATTAGTGTTTGTTGAATTACGTTTTTTCATGTGCTTATTTAAATTCTCCTCTTTAACTATGTCAGCGCATCATCCTAGTTAACTTTATGCTTGAATTTTCCATGTCTGACTCAGTGTGGCGATATAGCGCTATGGCGTTGCGGGATTTGAACAAATCGCTACTGTTTTGTGATACTAAGTGTTGTAAATAGCGGCACTATAGCATTGTAGTTTAGTGGAGTTTGATTAGACTGTTATTTTTTGTGATATGCGATGATAACACAAGTTTAGTTTTGTTTTAATTGGCTCAATGCAATTTCATTGAGTCATTTGAAGCATGAGATGGTTTAACAGATATAAAAATTTGTATCTAACCGATGTCACGGCCTAGTAGGAGATAGAACATTAAAACTATAATATAACTGCAAATTACATTTGCTCAATTATTCATTGTGTTTGAGAAATAGCTGCCCCCCTCTCGAGCACATACCCAACAAGTGATGAAATTAGTTTGCTTGACAATATTTGAAAAAATTATATTTATAACCATATCAGCTGTAATTTTTATTAATCTCTTTGCCCAACAAATTATAGATAATCCCTTAATATTTTATATGCAAATGTTGCAGGCTCCAGATTACATGTATGACAAACACGAAGATGAGGATTATCATGGTCTATACACTAGAACTGCGTATGCTGACGGTGAAGATGGAGAACTTTCATGGTTTAACGCTGGTGTTAGGGTTGGTGTTGGTATTGGACTTAGTGTTTGTCTAGGAATCGGCATTGGAGTCGGCATACTCGTTAAATCATACCAAGGTGCCACCGGCCAATTTAGAAGACGGTTATTCTAAGTTACTCAATATCTCCTTCTTTTGTCTATTATCTCCCTCTTGATCCAAAAACAGCTAACCTTAGTTTTGTCCATCTTTATCTTGGCCCAAAGACTACATGTTAATGTCTTGTTCATTGAGTGCAAAGGATATATATTATATAGTTTTGGCTTGTTTACTGTATGTAATATAGTTTATTTTTTTGTGACACTATCTACTAGTTATGATGTTGAGTGAAGCATGAAGAAGTTTTTGATTATATTCACCTACTTATTGAGGTGGTAATAACATGATTTAAGGGGTTTACTCTTGATTTTTGTAGCAATCGCAAGGTACCATTAGTCTCCACCATGATTTTCTCAGTTTCTTTGCCTTTTCTCAAACAAAAAGATGTTTCATTTACATCATGTTTTTACATTAGTACCTATACATCCCTTGTATGGTAGAAACTAGAAAATTTATTTAATTTTGTTCTTCCTTTTTTTTTATAAATAATTTTGATCTTCCTTGTGATCATAAATTATCCACATTTATAAAGTAAGGGGTCCCATAATAATTTCTCTCAGTTACTATGGCTTTTCTCAGACAAAAATGTATCATTTATTACATCATCCTTTATTTTCTTAAACTTGCACTCAGAACTTTACACCTTAAGAAGAAAAAGGAAAAGAGATTTTATCATCCATGTGAGGTGTTTGGGATATATGGTTAAAAGAAGAAAGGGTTGTGCAAAAAAGCAGGGTTCTTTTTCACTTTCACCTACATTTGGGGTGGGGGGTGGCATGTATCCACAACTACAATCTTAAAAAAGATGGAAAGAAAATAAAATTGATTTTTTCATTTTCTTCTTGACAAGTTGAGATGAGTTTTTATTTTTTGGAGTAAAAGTTGAGATGGAAGTATGGATACATGATCAGAAATTTTAAAATTGGTTCTTTTTCCCCTTAAACTTCAATTTGTGGTAATTTTTGGAGTAGTATATTTATAAGTTAGATTTGAATTTCAGTTTAGCTAACAAAATTAAAGTTGACACAATCATCCAAACACCACAGAGGTCTATGATTCGATCTCTCCGACTATTATTATTATTTTAAATAAACTTCATAAACTAAATATTAACTTATCTTTATTTTTTTTTTAAATATACGATCCTTTATTAAAAAAAAACTATTTCAGGTAACATTTTCATTTTCGTTATACGATAATGGTGTAAGGATGGTGAATATTTTTTTTCCACGCTTGAGCTGGGATTTAAGTAGAGTGACCAATCTTCTTCACAAAATAAACATGTTGATTGACTATATGCAGATTCAAATGTCCCACCTTACCTCCTAATTGAATTCAAATACACCTTGTTTTTGTAACAAACTTTTTCTTTTTGGGTGGTCACTGGTCAACAATCTCATCTTTTCAAAAATGTATGTTTAGACGATATTAAATAGTCTAAAAGTTAACTATTGTAAGGCAAATTATTAGAAGCTAACTTCCGAAAGTGGAGGTGTATGTTAGAAATAACAGGAAGTGCTAATGGTTGACTAGGTTTTAAACTTAACTACTAGGTTTAATTCATCAACAATTTTTAAAGTTTTTATCATTAATAATTAATTAATTTCACCAGGTTCTAAAACTAACTTCCGTTGAACCTTGATCCTTGCTGTAGAAATCTTTCATGTTTAGATCATGTGAACAATCCAAACCATTAAAATCTATAAACTTAATTCATTCATAAAAACAAAAGGCTCTTCATTTCACATTGTGAACTTGATAAATTTGAAACCATTCGGTGGAATAAACTATTCATAAAATGTCAAAAGTTTAAGTCGAGAAATGGATTTATCCTTGAGAGAACCAAAGCTTGTATTTTCATTTTGAGCTAAAACTTGCTAAGCACCATTTCAACATCTAAGAAATACATGCAACTAAAATATTGCATTCCAAGGAACTTAGTAGCCACACCGACAAGGCGACAACCACTGACCACAGGATAAGGTCTAAGTATCTTGGTTACAGTCATCTGTACAATGTTAAACTTCAACTTTCTGAACATAGTATATACAATCTGCACAGTATTTGACAAGCCAGCAAACAAAGGTCCAGAAGATCAGGCATCTGATTGATCACACAGAGAATCTAGTTTGAAGGGATGAGCTGCACGCCGGAACCAGGTGTTGAACGCTGTCACCAAATGAGGACAATCTTCAACATTTCGAGTCGAAAAACTGAGGCACCGCTGCAGCAATTCTTGAGCATCTGACATGGGCAGTGTAGAGATGATTCGCAGAAATGTTTCTTCCAGCTCTAGATATAGTGATTTGTTGTTGGCGGGTGAAACATTGTCTTTACAAACAACCAAAATAGGAAGCCAATCTTCCACAAGTTTCCTTCTCACCTGAATTGAGTAGAGAAAAGTTTGTCTAAGCACTTCAACATTGTCTATAGCATGAATACTTGGTACTACAGTGCTGATGAATATGCACCCGTTAAAATGAAACAAATAAAATGTATGGCTGGATAAAATTGCGTCAAATTGAAAATAGTCATCTTAGGAAATTTAACTAGACACTGCCGAATGGCATGCAATTAACATGATAAAAAATCAATATCAAATATCTAATGAAAGGAAACATCGAAATTAGGCAAAGTACAAATTCGACTGCTTTGGGTTACAGCAAAGTTAAACGAAAAAAACTCTTGATGCACTTGATATCAAATGAAGTAATATTGTTTAAATAGATCTCGTCTGAGATCACTCAAAAGTTAAAACGACCAGGCTATAGGCGCTTTGGTATTTTTTAAGGCACCCAGGAAAACAGTCAATATTCATTCTATTTTGCATTAATTTGCTATTTATTTAATTAATATAGTCAGCAAAAGATTCATAATAAAAATAGTGATGCTAATTATTAAGAAGCAAATATATACCGGAAAACACTAACGCTGTCTTGTCTTTTTAATAAAGGTTGGTCAAATAGTCCAATCCGTATTTGAAGGAAACATGGGAGTATGGGTGAAACAATAACCAACCACAAAACTTTCATATATACTTTTGTGGTGCCTTACGTTACGTCATAACAAAGAGCATTCCCCATAAAAAAATTAGATTAAATTGTTTAAGTCGAAGACAATTTGTAAAATAAGGTTTCACATAATCATATTTGAATATTGTGAAACATCAGTAGTTTTCTCAGCTTGACTAGCATATTGGGAAGAAAAAAAATGATGAAAGACTTCAAATGTGAGTTTGGTTAAACATGATTACAAAAAAACAAACTTATTAAACCAAAATTACATTGGTAGAATAAATCTTGAGTAAGTTGTTAGTTTTGTATTAAGTTTTGTACAACCATCGTTTTTAAGAAAAACATTTAAACACAAATCACTTCATCTTGGTCCAAAGGCTTGAAACAATTTTTGCAAAAATCAATCATAATCATTTTTCTAAACACGCATCCAATCAGCAGCGGAGCTTCTCAAGGACTAAAGGAGGCCATGACATCTCCAAACTTTTGATATGTATACTACTATGTGATATGCATATCACAATGTGCACCTCGGTGCAGTGGATAAGTGTTGTTATTTAACCATTAAGCGCGCGGGTTCGAAACTTGGGTATGTATTTTTTGTATCTCCGTTAATCTTTCTTGATCAAGATAACAATATAAAGGCTCAAAATGTAATATATCGGACTCGAACCCAATATCTCTCATTAAAATAAAGAGACCAAAACATTGCGCCGACATTAATTCTTATCAATATATGTACAAATAAATAAATTATATGTATATTTTTGGCACCCTAAAAAAATGACGTCAAGCGCCGCCACCGATTATTCAATTGCATTAATCAGATCAATGTAACTTTTGAAGTTCAAACAAAAAAGACCAAAAAGGGAAAAATTAACTATTTCTCAATTCAAACTAATAAACTTCGACCACATTGCAATTAGGAAATTAGAGGTGCTGAACTAAACCCTTATTGCAGCTTTTAAGACCTAGTTGCCATTAGTTTAACATACACCATACAAAAGCTTCGCAACTAAAATGTCTATCAGGTTCTTAGCCTACACAAAATCCCTTATAAGTTTATTTTTACTTAAATATAACTAACTTAAATGAGAAACTTATCAAATTCTTTCTTAAAATAGTATTCCGAATCAACATTCTCCATTCAAAGACACACACTAGATAGTAATTTAGTAACAACAAAACTTGCTAGTATTTGACACCAAAACTCGACATCAACCCATGTAATTACATTCAATCACTATGTCTAAGTGTTCGTTCTTCATATATACTACAATAGCATACTATGGAAAAAAAAGGAAAGGTTAACAGGTAGATGTTACCTGAGTAGAAGCTACAACGGTGCCAGCACAAACAGCATGAGCAAGCTTAGAAGTACACCTAAGAATAACAGCAGGAAGACCGGGAACGATATTCCTCCACGCATCCTCCCTAAACGCCTTCTTCAAATCACCCGTAAAAGCTTCTTGCTCACTCCATTCCCGCACGGCTGCATCTGCAACCCTAAGCTCAACCATCCTCTCCACAAGCCATAACAAATGCTTCCCAATAGTAGAAGCCTTATGCAAATTCACCCTCTGCATTGCTTCAGTTTCATTTTCATTATGATCCCCTCTAAAAACCGGACTCGAATAATCCTCCAATGACTGCTTCACCGTTTTCAAACTCCCCCTAAACGCTTTCTCCAAAACCCTCTTCACTGTTTCTCTTGAAGATACATCCCTTAATATCTTCCCTACAAACGCTTTCACGAATGCGGTGTTACCGTAATTGTTCATCGCCGATGAAATTAAACCTTCCAGCATTTCTTCACAACCATTTTCTCCTACAGGTGAAACCCTAGCAATGAGTTCCTTTGATTCTTCTTCGCTTAGAAATGGAATTAGGTTAAGGACTCTGTTTTCTTCTTCCTCCGTCCACGGCACCGCTTCGAGGTAACGCACACACCACCGGACACAGTCTTCGAAAAGCAATTCAAGCGCCACCGGAAGCAGGTCAAGCGCGGTGGAAGCGTTTTCCACCGCATTTGTGAAATCGTTTGTGTAGAGAAGCTCAAGGATGGTGAGATGATTCTGGATTGAGCCTGGAGAAGGTGGAACACCGAGATTGAGACGGAAGAGTTCGTGATCGGTGATTTGCTCCGGTGAAGGATGAGGATGGACGTTGTTAATCCATCGGTCGGATAAGAGAGAGGAGAAGTATTTCGCGCGGCGGAGGATGTCGGAGTGGAGGTAGACATGGAGATCAGAGATTGGCGCGGAGTCGACGGAGATGGAGGAGGGAGATTCCGGCGGGGTGATGGTGTCGGTGAAGAGACGGAGAATGACGTCTGCGGTGGAGGAATCGTTGAATAAGAAGGAGGAGGTGTCACCGGCGGTGGTGGTCGGAGAGCGACGGTGGTGGTTTTGGTTTATGTCGAAGAATGATGAGTTGGCGATTGCGGCGGTGGAGGAAATGCGAGTGGCGGTGGTGGTGCGTTGTCTCTTTCTAAGAATGCCGGCGGTGGGAATCATTTCTGGGGAAATGAATGGAATTGGAAGGGAAGGAAATGGAGAAGATTTTTGAGTTTTGGGAGAGATGAAATTAGATGTAACTGTTTCTTTCGTTTATGTAATTAAATCCTTTTTTGAGCTATGTGGATAAGGTCCAACTATGAAATAATATATCTATATTCCACCTTGTCAAAGAAAATGAAATATAATTGCAACGAGAATGAAAAGGAACACAAAGTGAGAAATAAAAAAGAAGAGGACAAACGATGAATACGACATTTTCTACAACTCATTGTGTTTCTTTGATCTTTTCGTTTATTTCTTTCATGGAAATTTGCCTTCGCAGTGGCGCACAATTTTTGCGGTCAAGTCGGCCTTGGTGTGACCGATAGGACCAACAATTAATCTTCCCCACCACGTTACAAGGAAAATTATTGTTGACACATTTAATTAGGTTGAAAAACATATGTAAAATACAAAAATATTCTTCGGCAGTTAAGTACCAAAGAAAATGAAACCGACTGCAGTTTACTGCTGAAGAAAAATTTGGCACTTAACTACCGTCGATTGCAGAGGCAGAAGCTTCAGCTTCTGATCATGTAATGTGTTAAAAACACAAACATAATGTCATCACAAATATCACAACTTAATTGGCGCATAATGTGTTTGAATGGCAAAACAAAATTGGCTCAATTTCACAAACATTGATTAAACGAACAAACCAATGAACCAATGTCATCAAAATGTCATCAAAATACAAACAACATAATTTCATCAAAATACAAACATAATGTCATCAAAATACGAAAAGTAAAAAACAAGTTCTAATTCTACTACTAGTCTTGGTCCTGCTGATGTTGTTGTTGCTGCCTCCTCGGCCTCTGGCCTCGCCTCTTGCTCAATATCGGCGTGATCTGCTCTCTAACATGGCTCATGGCCTGAAACCGTTGCTCAGGGCTCATGACCTCCGCCTGGCCCATCTGCGCATCAGCATAGGCAACAACGTCACAAACCATGTCATATGTATCAGGTAAGCTTCTCGCCTTGTACCGCTCTCATTGCTCTGCAATGATATGCTCTTCATTTGTTCGCCTCGGAAGATCTCCTGGAAGAGGTGGCAAAATCTGAGGGTGAGACACCTTAGTGTACCCTGACATATAGCCATCCCTCATCTGCCATGTCTGCTCTCGTGCCGGCTCACCCCAATCGGGCTCCTCAAGCGTGTGAGTGCAGAAGTCAAGGAATGTCTGTACAATCTGAGCCAGTCGTAGGTCTACAACATCCGTCAGATGTCTAGGGACCCTTTGGACGTATCCGTAGTGCCGCAAAACCCCTCAAGCAAGTGACGGTACACCCTAACAACACCGCACATAATACAACCTGAATACTAAAAAATCTCCTCAAAACCATGGATCTCCCTTTGCTCCTCGTATGGCCTCCAACATACGTTATCAAACTGCAAATTGTCAAGCAATACCCGATACGTCACCCCTTTTCCATGTCCCTTATGTAATGTCCACTTCGCTGCAACCAGATAGTTTTCAATATAGTTGAGATTTGGATCCACACTGTAAAAGTCAGGAAAATGCGCCAAAAACTATCAATGCACAAACCAAACAAATCACATTTATAAGTTATTACAGAAACAAAATATAACCAAAAAAAGAAGGTTAAGGTTCAAATGTGACAATTTCTTACAGTGAGCAGTGTCACGCTTCCCCCAAGAGCTCTGTCTCCAGGCATAGCCCAGATAAACCAAATCATGTAACCCACTCTCCTTAAGCTTTCCCTAAAACCAGTCAGCATTCTCGTTTGGACGTCGTAGACTTAAAATCTTAGCCCCATGATTAATGGGTTTTACAATCCGCACTGAAATAATAATAAAAATAAACATATTTTAAACAACTTAAACAATGTAAACATTTAACTAAACAAAATAAAACTTAACACATGCAAAAATAAAAATCACAAATTTAAATTGCCGCACGTATTTGTAATTTAAGACGTAACACATTTAAAACTTAAAAAAAAACACTTAACAAAATGAGTACATTTAAATTGGCAAGCACATATTTTTAATTTAAGACATAACACATGTAAAATTTAAAAAACACATAACAAAATTAGTACAAAAACACATATAAAAGTTGATACATGATAATTAAACAAAAACACACATAAAAAAAATTAAAATATTTAAATTGTGTTGCATATGATAATTTTAGACAATTAAAAATAACACTTACGTTATTAGAATTATACCAAAGCGGCAATGCCACATTGTTGACATAAGAGTGCATCAGAGATATTTTTCCGGTCCTCCAGGAAAGGGAGGCTCCAAAGGTAACACTGTTGGGGCAGCTGCTGCTGCAATGTCATCTTGGTCTGGTATATGCTGCTACTCTAGTATATGTTGCTAGTCATACCTGCCATCAGTGACATCGTGGTGTACCTGATCCTGATAATTCATGTACTCCACCTGGCTCGGGTCAACCACTTGTGACTCTTCAGGCTGTGTAGTTTGAGAAGCCTGAGAAGTCCCTGAACCATTTCCCCTCCGACCTCTTCCCCTATTTGGGATGTGTGTGTTTTGCCTCTCCTTCTCCTTCTGGTGGCTTTGTGTCATAGCACGCCTACCACCAATCATCTTAGATGGATCAATGGGCTGCCCCTGATCAGACATATCTACAAAAAAAATTAAAAAATTAACATCATTTCCATAACCTAATCAAACACATTAAACCTAAACTAAACATAAACATTCACATTAAACCTAAACTAAACATAAACATAATCAAACAAATTATAAATACTTTGTATGCATCATTTCAATATAATCTAAACTAAACCTTCACATTTCAATAAACATAATCATAAACATAAACATTCAATAAAATCATTATAATCATCATTTCAACATAAACATAAACATTCACATTTCAATAAACATAAAAATAACTAAACTAAACCTAAAACCATTCAATATAATCATCATTTGAATATAATTGTGTGCATCATTTCCATCATAACCTAAACATCATTCAATATCATTCTCATAACCTAAACTAACTAAATAATAAATAATCAATATACACTTTATCAAACTATAATTAACATCATTTCCATCATTTCCATAACCTAAACTAACTAAATAATCAATATAATTGTCATTGAGACATTTTATCAAACACTTTGTGTGCAAAGTATAAAACATATTCAAATTGTGTTTATTTGGCACCATTCAAAACCACATTATCATTAAACATCATTTAAACAACATAGGCAACAACTACATTCATTTATCAATTCATAAACTACACATGCAATGTTCAAATTGTCAATTCATTCATAAACCCTAACTACATGCAAACTACTAATATTTTTTTAACAAATTTAAACTAAACAAACTAACATTATGATTAAAATGATTGATGCAACTTGTGTGGTTGATTTGCTTGCAATTCGTGAAAATGGCTTTGGTGAGAATTGGAGAGAATTTGAGAGAAGTTGGAAGAAAACATGCATCGGCAGTTAACTGCCAATGGAACCGGCGGTAGTTAACTGCCGAAGTTTTTCTCGGTAGTTAACTGCAGTCGGTTTTATTTTCCTCGGTAGTTAACTGTCGAAGGGTATTTTGGTATTTTATGTGTTTTTCAGCCTAACCAAATGTGTCAACAGTAATTTTCCGTTACAAGAGAGGGATAATTACCTAGACATGCGACTCTATGGTAAAGTTTTTCAAACAAAATTACTGAGCTATCTACGTGGTGTAACTCAAGCACTTGATCTATCGCATAATCTACAGTTTTCAAAAGTCATCGTGCAACTTCCACAAAAAGGTTAAAGGATTTTTATTTTTGTGGTAACTGAGGTTTGAACCCGGACCTTATATATATTATGTATTGTCTCTACCAACTGAGTTAAGCTCACGAAGACAAAGGGTAAAAGATCTGTTACCCGCCTAACTACTATTGAGCTTTTTTGGTTGCTATATTTTTTTATTTTTTTCAGATAATTATTTTTCTTGGTTTTGTTAGTTTTCTTCTAATCTCATCAATACATCAAACAAATTAATCCTTGAAGAATAAACCCATCGATTCGGCTTCTCGCAATTTTTTCTAGATTTACTCTTGATATTTGTTACCCCACAATTCACACGTTTGTTCAATTCATACCTTATTTGTTTCTTATACTTCATGTTTGTTGAGAAGTAGAAGTAGTTAAATTGTTAATAGGTCTGTTTGGATATGTGCTCATCAACATGTTCTTGTTGGCTCTCACAAAAAATGACTACCACATTTTGATTTTATTCCTCACTCAAGACTAGAAGAATATAACTAGATTTTTTTTTTGAAAGAATATAACTAGATATTAGCATCTAATTATCCCGAGGTGTCTAGTCTTTAGTGATGGTAGATTTCTTTGGTATGGTTTTCAATTTTTTAGTTACGCTAATCTTATATCCTGCTTACATCTCATGTATTGTCAATTGAATAACCCGTTGATTTTATTTATTTATTTTGATTTAGTTTTTTTTATTAAAGCAAATACTAAGATTTAGTTGTTGTTTGCCCAAAGGAAACTAATTTTAATAGTGTTGAACCGCTGGTATCTAGCCTCCGTTGCTCAAACAACAATACGAAGTTAGGTAGTGGTGGGGGGTCCTCCAAGTTTATTTTCCACATGTTTGTTCCATCTCATTTTTAAGTTCATTTCCTCAATTACAAGTTCAAAGAAAACTAAAGTGGGATGGTTATAGGTGAAGAGTTATGCTTATGGATTAAAACAACGAGTGTTTTGAATATCTTTTAATGGTTGTAGATTTGAAAGATGAGTTTTAATACATGCAAGTTTGATATTGATTGAAATATAAATTTTTCATGTTAATGCAATGAGAAATGTTATTGTTAGCGAAAAATAGGCCAGCAAAAGTTTCACGACACAGGTGGAATGTTTTGATTGCATGATCGTTGTTGACCTGCTTATCCACCCACCACAAACATATATTTGGCTAGCACTAAATTTTAATTGGTCAAAGTTTTTCTCATGATGCTTTTGCGAAGCTTTTGTCGTTGTATATAGCATAACTTTATTGAAATTTGATTCTTTTTCCATATGGGAATCGAGGAGTGTTGGACTATAATATACTCCCTTCGTCCTTATATGTAAGCATCCTTTGTCTCTAATAAAAGGGTGTTTACATATAGGGACAGATGGAGTACTACTAAAGAGCATTAATTTGGTTCAAAGGTTTTTTTTTTTGAGCAAAGGAAAAACTAGGCCATTTGATTGATAATTAAATGGTACAAATAAGAAGGTACATAATAGAAAATATTGAGGTTAGGGTCAGATAAGGACACTCTAGCTATAGAGTGTGCAATCTTATTTGTTTGCCTCCTAACATAGCCGACAATAAAATGAATGTGAGATGACAACAAATTCGGACATCTACTAATTATATCTCCAACTTCATTTTGGGGACCTCTTGAAGAATTTATCGCGTCTACAACAAGCTTGTAGTCTGACTCAAATTTAATAGATGGAAAACCACGAGCAATAACAAGCTTTATTGCTTCTAACAGCCCCAATGCCTCAGTTTCAAGTGGTAAAGAGGAAAAGAATGCATATTCGGACATGCCCAACCCTAATTGGCGTGAGGAATCACGATGCAAAAGCCATGTGTTATTGTTAAATAATGCAGAATCAACAGTACACTTCACAGCTGGAGGTAGCAGTTTTAACCACTTAGCTTCTTGTTTTGTACCATGATCTGGTTGGCTTGCTCTTTGCATACAACGTCACTCATTGAGTGAATCTTTTTCTCTTTGAACAATGATATGAAATGGTTCAAAGTTACCATTTCTATATTTTTAAATGTTATTTAATCGATTATATTTTGACATGCAAATTTCATAGGCTCAATATGAGATGGAAAAAAAAAATCAATCCCACAAATCAAAACCGCCACGTGCACACACGGATATCTTAATAAGTATTCACATATAAAATAAATGGATATTTTTATTGACTAGTCAAGGATAAGGACCATATTGAATGTCTTTGTTGAGTTTAATTCCTTTAGCAGTTGTAGATTGGAACATATCGAAGTTATCATATGATGGTTAAAGGTCATCTTGGAGAATTATTTTGAAAGTTGAAGAATGTCTGTTAAGTTGGGTAAGGTAGGTTTCACATTTTTTTCTCTAGATCTAATCATGTAGTTTGAGGGAAAGTAGAGTGGGAAAAATGGTCAAGCTTCTTTTTTTCGGTTCTATCTGTTGATAAGTAGGTTGGATTTCAATAATTTGGTGGAGATCATATTAGCACACATAAATAAGTTGATGGTTACATGTATTGATTTTTTGTGGCAACAAATTGCATGGCTAGTCTGTTCCATTCCTTGCACTGGGATTCAATTGTTTACTTGCACCTTTTTAAGCTAAGCCTATATGAGCACATCATTTATTCATGTTGTACAACAATTTTTATCTTAAATTATATATGGCATAAGAACAATACCGGTCTGACTCCTTTAAAAAAATATAAAAAATATCGGTCTGACTCCTAATTTTCAATATTACTATAGGTCCTTTGTGTCTTGCTTGGTTGGTTTGTTGAATATTGCTCATTCTAATAGCTCAAGCCTCACCAATATCCTCTCCTTTTTGTGTTTTTGTTTCTTTAAGGCTTATTTAGATTCTAAATAATTTTTTTCCTTTTCAAATGGGTTTGTAGGTTATTTAAGGAGTGTGATCACCTAAATGAGATGCAAAGGTTGGAACTTATAAGGAGGCTTTACTTGAAAATTAGACATGATAAGTTTTGGTTCGAAGAACATGAAGGTGTTTATAAATGATAACTTAGAAATGGACCATTTTTTCATATTGCGATGTGAGTAAGGATCCTCTCAATTTAATCCAAACGGAGAGGTGACTAACTCTTGCGATGTTGTGTTGTGTAAGAAATTTGCTCAATTTTAATGAATAAGCCATTTATTCAATTTGAGAAAAAACTTAGCTTTGTTATTTCTTTTTGAGCAATGATATTTGAACTACCATTTGGTGACAACTTTTGTGACAACCTACTTTTTCTCTCTTCTTATTGGTAAAAAATAATAGAGAGAGAGAAAAAGAAAAGAAAGAATAAAAACATAATGTGAGTATGAGAGAGAAAGTTGTACAAAAATTGTCATAAAATGAATGTACAAATATCATTTCTCTTTGTTTTTTTAGAAGTGCTTTATTATTTGCTTATTTAAGTAATATAATTAAGCGAGAAGCTTGGAATTCAATAAATGACTTTCACAAAAAAAATACAATTTCGACTATATCAATGAAAATGGCAGCCACATACATAAGCATATAAACTATTCACAGGTTGGTGTAAATATTCTAATTAGTATTCACATATAAAATAAACAAATATTTTATAAAAATAATGTCATAATTTTTATGAGTTTTCAAAATTTTATGATATTGAGTTATATTGGGGCATAAATATTTGTTTCCTCTTACACAAACACATAAAATCTTCAACAAATACGGTGTAAATATTTAATAGAAACATTTCATTAATGTTAATATCAATGCAAATATTTTTAAAATTTTATCTTATTGAGACATAAGAATTTGTTTATGTAGCTATAAGCACATAATGTTTGTAGCAGGCGTGGTGCAAATATTTAACAACTTTTAGCATATAAAATAAATAAGTATTTTTTAGAGGGGAGGGATAAATAAATATTTAACAGAAACACTACATTAATGTTGATAATTGATGTAGTATCAAAAGTAAGTATTTATGTATCGTCTCCTCAGGAACTGGTGCGATATTCTAAGCCGTTCAACAATCGATGTCGTTCTGAGGTAAGGTTTCACAATGTTTTGTTTCATAAGCTATAAAACTATGAAATTATAAAAGGTTTGAGAGTTAATAGGGAAATGATTATGCTGGGATTAAACTTCATCAACCTACTTATACGTATTCTCAGATTAGTGTTGCGGATTCTAATTATCAATCAATATTATCATATATTGTTCAACAACATCATTCATGTCCAAATGATGTCGTAAGTTCTATTGAGTCATTCAATCGTCGATTTCCGAAACTACTAAACGATCCAATAGTCGATTATATCGTTGTATAGCTGATTTCCCAAACTATTAAACGATACAAAAGTTTTGGGTTCCAACATTTAAGGTGATTATCAAAGCCTAAATTCCATGTATAGACAAAAGCTTTGGTAGAGGGTTATTCTAACATAGATTCAAAAGGTATCTTTCAATAACAATTCAAACCCATAAGATTGTAATGAAAAACAAGAATAACCTCAACATCACGAGATAATTAAAATCAAACAACATTATAATCAAAGGGAATACATATTAGTAGAGTTGATTACATTTAATCCCAACAAAAAAAGTCTAGCTACTCATTGTCATGGTAACTTTACAATGAGAAAAGAAGAGATGGAATGGAAGCAAGCGATGATGTCTCAATGTTCTTCTGAATCCCTTCAATTCTTATGCTCCTTGCTCCTTAAGGGTCTCTCTGGTTTTCCCTGTTTTCTCTCTCCGTAGAGTGGCATATGGTATCATAATATATTTCTGAAATGAGGAAAGAGCTTTTATACTTATGCAGACTTTTATGAACTCGTCATGGCAAGTAATTTGCTCGCCATTGTGAGTTGAGCTTTCTTTCCTAGTGGGTCTCTGCCACGTCAGCTTTGAGGGATTAGGCTGCCTTAACTCGCCTCGCAAGTAATTTGCTCGCCATGGCACATTTGCTCGCCATGAACTCGCCATGGCGTGTTGGTGGCGAGTTGCCTCTAGTACTCTCTGCCTATACTCGCCTTGAACTCGTCTTCTTGCTCGCCATGGCAAATTGACCTTTTCACAAATTATTGTTTTTCATTCTTTCTTAGTGTCTTGACATTAAATTCCTGCACAAATGGATAGAGTAAGATATAAAAAGCGTAATAGGGTAATTGTTCATCTTTTTCTCGGCTTTTTCCTAAATAACTTGTAAGACAAGTAACAGAAGTGCCTTAAATGTAACATGGAATTAACTACTTTCTGGCACTTATCAATAATTTTTAATTAATATCTATAAAAAATTTATAATATTACAAATATGATTGCTTTTTTATTATGATTTCTTAAATGTTACACGACTCATGCGAATGAACGAGTTTTTTTTACTAGTTTTGAAGGAAAAAATGCATCGCATCAAGGTGAACGAGGAAATCAAAACAAAGCAAAACATTAGCATGCCCATCACTCTATCCTTAGGGTCTATGGTTCATAGGTTATGGTGGGGAAGAGAGGGGAGGTGAGAGAATATTTTAAAATTTATTTGTTTGGTTTAAATTTTATAAAGGGAGAGAGGAGCAAATTCCCTTGTAGACTTATGTTTCGCTTCCCCCAAATTGAAGTTTTTTGGAGGGGAGCAAAATCCTTTATAAACTTATGCTTTACTAATCATCTTGTAAGTATTCTGATGATGATTAATAAAAAAAATGTTGATCATTCATATTATAAAAATGTTTAAACATAGTAAATACTACAAATTGAAACAAAAAGTTATACAATCGAGGTAGTTTGGTGGTTATGTTGTTGGAAAAAAAAATCTTTATTTGATGTTTTAAAGATTACAAACATGTTAAATTTATTTCATCTTGTTATCTAACAATTTGTTTTGTGAGAATTGTTTCATGAAAACATTCTGGTTATGTAACAAGAACATTCTGGATTCACAAAACAAACAAAACATTTACATCAAAGAACAGGTCAACAAAAAGGGAAGCATGACATGACATGAGAATAAATAGAAGAAGTTGTCGTGGGCCTTAAATGTTTTCGATCCATTTGAAGCAAAGCCCATTAAGAGATAAATATTTCATCAAAAAATTAAAGACACATGTGAAATAGCATGACATCATGAAAGTACAAGAGAATGACATAATCAAGGTCACTTCTACACAACAATAAACAACTCACTACAGTTGTATGCCTCTCACGTTAAAGCTTAAAAGCAAGTTAAACATCCAGAACATTCTGGATGTGTAAAGGAACATTATGGTCAGTTTGAAAGAAGAAAAGGGAAATAAATAGAAGACATGGACAACTGTAAAAACGTGTCCAACAACTCTATTTTCGCGCTTGATCACCAAGTCACTTCTAATCTATAAATACAAGAGTATTTGAAGGATCGAAGCAAGAGTTTGAAAAACAAGCATTCTTACAAGTGAAAATCATCACTAGATACAAGCTCTTCACAAACAAACAAATTCCAAGCTCTCTCAATATATCTTTTGGATCATACTCATTCAAATTTGTTTATTAAAATCTTAAACATGTGTTGAGAAATTTCTTTGATCCAAACTCATCTCATCATTCAAAGTGTATCTTGTTCTAAAGTCTATTCGTAACAATAGTTTGAGAAAGAATTGTAGAAACCTATTGAGGTTGATAATACAGAGTGTAACAGACTGATCTGGTGTGATCAAGAATTTATAGTGTAATTCAAAAGGTTCCGATAGCGGGATACTATAGTGGACAATCTCACACAAAGTGTGAGAACTGAAGTAGCCGACTTTGGTGAATAAGGATAAATCTCTTGTGTTATTCTCTCTTCCATTTCTCTTATTATATGCGTTACACTACACACAAAAACTATCACAATTATTATAATTATTATTAATCTATCCATAACATTCCGGTCCTAATTAAACACAACGAAATTAATCTAGAGTTCACTAGTCCTAAATCAATTTTAAGTTTATCATGTAACTGCATCCAGAACATTCTGCTCCTTGATAAAACAATTGTTTAATATACAAGACATCTTACACTAAATTAATCTATAATATTGTTTTATCATTCTGCTCATATTATATAATTACTCTCCAAAACATTATGGTCCTTATTATAACTGCTTAAACACTTAACCTTTGTTTAATCCGGAACATTCTAGTCCTAGTTAAAAGTTTCTTATAAACTTTGTTTAATCCAAAATATTTTGGTCCTTGATATAACAATTGCTTTATATAAAAAAATATATAATCTTACATTTGTCTAACCTTTACCAAGAAATTTCTTGAATATATAAACTTCAGGTTACACTACTATGTTTTTTTATCTAAGATCATGAAGTTGATAAAATAGTCACAAGGAAGGGGGGGTTTGAATTGTGACCCTTTAAAAATTATCCTGAAACTTAAAAACAATTCTCAAGTAGTTTACTTGGAAGTGTTAAGTTAATATTCTGACTTCAGAATGTT
>Ga0228711_1000590_pt1 | contig 46298 bp, 22 predicted proteins | sample MedpolnodulmetaG_2_FD_177996 | JGI IMG/M metagenome (GOLD analysis project Ga0228711, IMG submission 177996) | Root nodule microbial communities from Medicago polymorpha collected in Santa Monica, California, United States - brown nodules | ecosystem: Host-associated > Plants > Roots > Nodule...
CTTAATATTAAAAAAATAAAAAAAAAAAAATCAAAATACAATACCATATATGAAATATATTTTATTTTAGAAAATGTTGTGTACACCACTTGAGGGTATATGCACCCTAAAAGAAAGAGAAAAAGAAAATAACATGGTGGATATGCTAGTTTGATGAAATGACAGGAGAAGAGAAATAAAAAATAGTAAGTGTTAAATAAGAGTAGAAAAATAAAGGATGTTTTTTTTTTTGTCGAGGTTTGAACTCCGACCTTGCATATATTATATATTGCCTCTATTAACTAAGATAAACTTACGATTATAAAATAAATGATGTCTAATTATCATTGTTGTTTTATTTTAATCTCTTGTATATTTTATCTTTTACAATTTTTATACAACCACAATCAAACTTTATCCCACTAAATAAAATCAGTTACATAAACCAAATTACGTTATAATATTATATCATAAACCTTAACCTTATTTAGGTCAAGCTCATTAAAACCCTAAGATAGCATATTTAACATCAAATTCTGATGTAAAAGAACCATTTCTCAAAATGAGATACAAGTGGTTCGATGGAGTAACAAGGTATATATATAGTACAATCACTCTTTGTTTACTGTCTTTACACTATACAGTCAATAATGTATATATAACTCACCCCGTTGTCTCCGGAGAAATAAAATATTAATTGTCCAAACTTTGCAGTGTTTACGTGTTTTGACTATTCAGAAAAGAAGAATTTTATGATAGAATTGAAAAACAAGGAATTGTTGAAGTGTCACTTTCCTATATATACTCTCTAACTCAACTTATAGCCAGAAACCTCATCTCTCCTTCTCTCTCCTTTCCATTTTTTTGTGTTTATTTATGCACCACATCTCTCTCACTCTCTCTCAAGAAAAAAATATCTCTCTCTCTCTCTCTATCACTCTCTCTCTCTCTCTCTCTCTCCATGAGTCTTTGAAGGATGTTTGTTTTATGAAGCTCATGATAAAGGGTATTGTTTTTTATTTCATTATCATTAGTATTTAGTAGTAAACCCTTCTTTTAAAAAAAAAGTTAGACCTATAATTTCATCATCACTTTGCTCCTCAATAGAACTTTTATTTTTGACCAAAGTACCTCTTTACAATTAATCATCTTAATTAAGATATATTCTATCTTCTTGTTTTTCTTTCTTTATTGCTTAATTTTCTTTAAAGGGTTACCAAATTTTATTTTTTTTGAAGGGTTTTCTCTTACTATATAATACTAGATATAGGAACAAATAAACAAACATCCTCAACTTGATTGTCCTATATCTATGTTTTGTTACATATTTTAGTTCTAAATTCTCCTTTGTTTTTTTCAGGTTGAAATTAATCATTTCTTAAAATAACACACAAAAATGCCACAGAATCAGATTCCTGATCTTTCACTTCAAATTAGTCTACCAAACAGTTCTACATCAATTTGCACAACAAATGAAGTTGATGATTTAGATTCATCTTTTGATATATGGAAAAATATTAATGATGCTATTACTCATGAAGGTTTCAAATCTCATAGTGATGGTTTTTCATCTTCAATAAGAAATAGTACTCTACAAAAAACTGATACAGAACTATCATTATCAAATTCCAAAACAAAAACAACTACTTTTTCTGAAGCTGAGAGTGTTTGGAAGAGAAAAAACTTTGTTAGATTAAGACCCTTCAATGGAATCCCTCTTTATAGTGATTACAATCCTTCTATAATAGAGAAAGATTCAAACTCTTCTCTATATCCTTCTTGTTCAGCTAGTTCTTCAACTTTTTGTGGTCATAATGGTTTTGAGGGTGTTAAGGGAATTTCAAGGTTTAATGGAATAACTATAGAGAGTTTAAGACCTCAAAAGTTTCAATATATGAATCATCATCAGCATCATCTTGTACAACATCAGCATCAACAACAGCAGAAGGTGAATCAGTTTGGAAATTCTGAGTTTGGAAATGGATTTGTGAAGTCAAGAATGATGATGCCAAGGCAACAAAGTAATAAGAGGAACATGAGGGCTCCGAGAATGCGATGGACTAGTTCGCTTCATAATCGATTTGTTCACGCCGTTGAGCTTCTCGGCGGCCATGAAAGTGAATCTCTTTTCTTGTTACATCTCTCTCTTTTAATATGAGTATAGATCATTTGCACCGATACAATAGGATTGTCGGTTTGTATGTTTAGATTGACAGTGAATTTGACAAAATCTCAGGGCTGAAACCCTGGGATAAAGTTTTTAAAAGAAATTGGACAACTTACTCCGATTCTACCAATCTCACTGCTAATCTAAACATACACTTTATCTATTGTAGCGTCGTTGGATCTGAGTGTATCAAGATGCATACATGTGTGAGTGTGTGAATACTATACATATGTTTCTATAAAAAGTAAATTTTTAAACTCATGTTTTTCTTTTCAATTTTGGATGGTAGGAGCTACTCCTAAATCAGTTTTGGAGCTAATGGATGTGAAAGATCTAACACTAGCTCATGTCAAGAGTCATTTACAGGTATATAACTAATTTTTTTCTTACCCTATTTTTCTTCACAAATAAAACAAAATTACGAACACACACTCTCTCTTTATGTGTGACTGAAGTGGGATTGTCCAAAGTCTACTCTATCTTCTAAGAGGCACAAGAGCCAAGGCATGCAGTGATTGAATGAGATGAATAGTTGAATCTGTTTGTTCTGAAGCACAGAACCAGACAAGTTCTACTTTTCATGAGAGAGAGAAAAAAGTTAGAAAAAGAAAGTAAGAAAAGTAGCCATCATTTCTCAATAATAGAACCAATTACTTACCTTACCAAACATATCAACCTTATTGTTATTATTTAATTAAACAAACCCCTAGAGGAAAAAGAAGCATCTGATTTAATTATTTTATTATTCTTTGTTTTTCTTGCTATATTTGATATTAGGAGAAAATCGATGAACATCCAAAACCCTTCTACATCTTGAGAATGAAAGAGATATAGAACGTGATGTGATATGATAGAAAGAGAATGATTGAAATAAGATGATGTGTTGAATGATTAAAGAAGAATCAGAGGCGTACTTATATCATTGTTAATCTTTTTCAATAAACAAATTCATATTTTTTAGAACCTAGATCTCTCGATGCAAAAAAATCTCATGGTGACACTCTGGATTGGATCTCGGTCATTGACTTAAGATCGATAGATTCACATTGCACCTTAATTAAATTATTAATAAACAATCTCTACCCTTGATTTAACATCAAACGACTTAAATTGATAGCAATGCACAATTTTCTCATTTATTATTTATTTGTATATTTTAATCTTAATTGTCCTTCTTTTGGCTTCTGCAGATGTATAGAACTGTTAAAAACACTGACAAGCCAGCAGCTTCTTCAGGTATAATTCATATTGAAATTACCAAGTTATTTTAATAGTATTTTACCTAATACCTAATGTAATTTATACTAATTAATTCCTTGGTCTTTGTTCCAAAATTTGAAGTCCACTTTACTTAATTCCAGTGAAGATTCCTCTCACAAACCTTTATGACTCACTGTATTAATCCATCCATATATTTAAACAATTTTTTCTTTACATATTTAAAATTAATTATTAAAATGTACAAACTAAGTAAACATTTATTTCAATTTCAAATTTGTCCACAATACTATGATTTTTTTAATGATTACATATAATGCAATGTAACAGATGGAGATGAGAATTTCATGTCCCTAACACAACCTCATGATCAAAATAAAATCTATAATGCATCTCTAGATCATGATATTGGCTACACTTCTAACACTCTATGGGCTAATTCTTCTTCAAGGTACCATTTCTTAATTTCTTGCTTTAATATTTTTGAATATTTGAGAAATTATATTAATATATATATGCATGAATGCATGGTTACATCCATATTCTTTTGTGAAACACAAAAGTGCTTTCTTTCTGACAACTTTAGCTTTTTTCATACAATTTCACCAATTCTGCTTTTTTAAGATCAAAGTAGCTAGTCTTCATATGTGTGATAGCCCTTTTTGGTACAAGTTCTTTAAATGTACAAAAAGATTAAAAAAAAATTATTAACCTATATGAATTCTTAGTGGTTTTGTGCAAATGAACGTGTGTTATCAAAAGAGAAAAATTTACAAATTTAGCACAACAGATTTTCCTCTCTATAGTTACTTGTTTACTTTTTTACTTTTTTTAGCTATCTATCATTGAAAATTTTAATAACTAAAATATTTATTTTATCATACTCTATACCGTTACAAAGTACATGTACAATTGAAGGGAGTCATTTTTTCCTGTGAAGTTGTACCTTTTGTATTTTAGCTTCGTGAAAGATTAATGCTTTGGTACTATAGTTTTTCAAATTTTGAGTCAACCTATTGGGACAAAAGAGGGTAGATTTTAGGTAAAAAAAACTCGTACATTGATTACTAACCACTAAAATAAAATTAATAAGATCATTTACAAAAAATTATGCAGTGTCTTAATATCTAGTTTAATTAAAGGTGTAAATTGAAATTTGTAAAAAAAAATTTAGACATGCCTAGATAATTTTTTTTAAGCCAAAATATAATCTGTACAAAATGTACAACAACTATAAAAATAAATTATGAAATGGATGAGATGCTTCACACAAACAATATACTAATTTGAAATGATTTGAAAAACACAGCACAAAACACCTTGATGCAATAAACCGATACCAACATCTGTTTTGATCTGATTCGAACTTAACTCTTAAGGTTCCAAAGTTAAAACTCCTGTCACCATACAGACACCTCATAGAGAACATCAATTATTCAAAATCTATTACAATGAAACACTTGTGCGGACACGGACATCGTACACGACACAAACACTGATACGCCGACGCCCTTAATAATTTTTAAAAAACCATATAATTCAGTGTTATCATATGTATCTATGTTGGACACGATGCGTATCCGACACCGAAACACGTTTAATCTATACGTGCTTCATAGATTAAATTGCATTACATTGATCTAAAACATGTATCTTGGTCTTTGTGATTACAATATGGATAATATACAATAATACTCCCTTCGTTCCTTTTTAATTGTCACTTTTACAGAAATTTTTTGTTCCTATTTAACTGTCACTTTCAAAGTTTAATGCAACATTAAATGTTGTTTTACCAATACTACCCTTAAATATTTATTGCGGAGAGAGAAACATATGCAATGAAATATTAAATTAATAAGACTATTATAGTAAAAGTAAAAACAATTGTATCAAAAGTAGTAACATTTATTGATTGTATTGATTTGTGTAAAATGGCAAAAGGTGACAATTAAAAAGGAATGGAGATAGTATATCCAATTTTTTGGAAATAACATTATTTAAAGACATTAGTGTTGGAGTATAAAGTATCACACAGATTCACACTTTTATAGGTTCGCTAAATCCTAGTAATAATGTTGATTCATAATCGAGTTGGCTTATTCTCAGTTTTGACTATCACATGCAAATAAAATGTTCTCAGTCTTTCACATTATTTTTCTGCAATAGGGTTCCTTGCAAGTCAGAAAGACAGGTAGTAATCTTCAATCTACTGTCTCTTTTTCGTACAACTTTATTACTAGCTAGCGTGTATTTTCATAAATTCAGATTAGTACAGAAAATAAAAGATAAAATAGGTGTGGTGTAAAGATTATTTATGCCTTTAGGTAGAGAAAAGTTTTAAAATAAAAATTTATTATTTAACTGCATACCTAAAGACAGTAAGATATTCATTGATAAATTTTTAATACTATTTTACTATTGATTGAAAACTATGAGTCAATTTATTGAGTTAATATGAATACTTTTTAAAATATTAGGAGACTTTAACTATATATTTCAAATTTTGTTTAAAATATTATAAAGCCATCATTAGGTGAGAATGTGTTTTTTTTAAAGATATACTCCCTCCGTCCTTGTATTTTAGCACCTATTTAATTTTATTTTTGTCTCTAAATGTAAACCCTTTTTCAAATTATTAGATGTATTTATTATTTTTATACTAAACATACCCCTAATTAATACTACTATCTTGTCTTGAAATATGAAAAATCAAATTTAATACACATACAAACAAATGACAATTTCGTAATATTAGCATACAAAACAGATACATTAATGACACTGACGACTTTTCTTAAAAAATGTGAAAAAGACAATGGATGTCTACATTAAATGAGAGAGGGAGTATAAGAGTTGATCTTGATTATATTAAGGGTAGTTTTTAAGTCTGGATTAGAAAAATAAGAGAGTTAATAATTCATTTTGACTCATAGATCCTATACCTACCTATTGTTTTAAAATATGTTCATGTATAGGTCCAGTTGTATTGGATTTGACTTGTTGAACTTGACCGAATTCTTGATTTAAGCCTAAAATCTAACCTAACTATGGTCTTTGGACTAAGACTCAACCAACTCAACATCTATATAAATAAAATGATGGGGTATCTTTAATATATGCATCCATCCTAAAATAAGTGATATTGTTGACTATCATACACATGTTAATGCACATTTTTAATTTTTTAAGTATAAAAATTTGATATTTTAAAAATATTTATCGAAACGAATCTAACAATATCTTACATGTTATAGTATGTTTTTATATATTAATAAAAAAATATGATCAAAATATGTTATGTAAATAGTGCACATGGTTTAACATAGTCATTTATTTTAGGATGGAGGGAGTAAAATTTACAAAAATAAGGTTCTACATTTTCTTAGAGATCGATGACAGAAAAAGAACCGAGAAACCATTACCCACTTTCTTCTGCACACGCTCCAAAACCAATTTACACTCTGCCCCTGACCGGTAGCACTTGGATGACATTGATGTGTCAATGTTATGTGACATCGGTAAACTATAATGTTAAGTGACTTTCTTCTCTCTCTTACAAGAATTTTTTATATTTTTATACACTTATGACATTATAGTTGACCAATATAACATGACGTTGACCCTCATATCACCCAAGTGTTACCACGAGAACCTACAAATATCATTTAACCACACTTAAGATAGATAGGAGTGATTGTAGTGGTCAGGCTCTTGTACTTTTGTGTAGAAGCAGAGATAGAATGTGTGTGTCTAAAATGGATCATCATATACGTATTAGACTAAACTTAGTCACTCAAAGCCGATGAATATTAATAATGAAATTGGATTTACAGCAGTCCGGATTTTCCCATTCATGTAGTTAGAATCATTAATAATTGTCTGATCTTAATCTGATGGTCCACAAAAAAGAAAATTTAACTTTTGTTTTATATTTTAAAATATGAGCTTAAATCTAGATCGTCTGATTTTGATGAAACGACTATCAATGACTACTGCATGAATGCGTTAAAATATTGACCACCACATTGACATTCTAAGATTTACATATTAAATATGAAATTGGATTCACTACGGTCCGAATTTTTTCACATTCTTGTAGTCGAGTCATTAATAACCGTCCTATCTTAATCTGATAGTCCAAAAAAAATTATTTTATATTTTAAAATATCAAACTTAAATCTAAACCGTCTTATTTTGATCAAACGACTATTTTTATTTTTATTTTTGACAAAATTGATCAAATGACTATTAGTGACTACTCTGTGAATGCGTTAAAATATTGACCTTAAAAAACATGGTCCATTTAATAAATAATATAGGTTTGGGGCCCATTTTTCAAGATTGAACCTTTATGTGGTTTCAAAAACCGAAAAAATGGGATTTACTTTTCCCATCCTGTGGGTTTCCTCGCGCGCCCTATTTTCTCCAAAAATGCCCTTGAGTTTTTGGATTTTATAATCCTGAATGATGTTTTCTTTTGTTAAAGGGTGAAAAAATGAGTAATGGATTTTTCTGGATTTTGTAATCCGGAAACTTCAAAAAATAGGGCGCGTTACATGATGTTTCCAGATTATATAATCCGAACTGTGTCAGCACAAATTCTAAACATGTTTGTAACATGGATAGTCATTTTACGGACAATATTAATCTTTCTAACTCTCATCCTTCTGTTTTGGGTCATTGTTATCTGTTCTTAGTCAAAAATCGGGTTTTTGGGCTATTTGATCAGATTTCTCCGAAACTTCTCCAAAAAATTCAAGGACCATGACTCCCATAGAAGAGACTTCTTAAGAGACTCCGCCCCTCAAAATCCAAAATTCCATCGTTTAGACCCATTTTTCATTTTTTAAAATTTTTCATATTCTCAGAAAAATCCGAAAAAATTTGCATTAGTTTTACTTTATTTTTAGAATTTTTTTGTGCTATTTTTATATTTTTATGATTTTATTTGACAGGTTTTTAGCATTTTTTTACTTAGTTTTTTTGTTGTTTTTAAAAGCAAAACTCAAAACTACTGAAATATGAGAGAGTCTGATGACTGATTATACATAAGAATTGTCCGAATTATAAAATCCGAAATAGTAAACATGAATCTGGAATGCATAAGGACATTTTTGGAAATATTACAGGACGCGAAAGAAGGCCATAGGATGGAAAAAGTAATTTCCTAAAAAAATTCAACCTTTATGCTCTCTACAAATTTCACCTCCTCTGGGAATGCATTGGAAACAATGCATCCACTTCTAAGATGCCAAATAGTCCAAACAAAGGAGTGCCATATTAGGGACATATCTTCCTCCCTTTTTACCTCTCTCAATAGTAGTTAAGCACCTAAACTGAACAAATAGATCATATAGGCATAACTATGGCCACAAATCTCAAAAAAAGGAGTGCCAAGGTCCAGATTGCCCACACTCCTGCTCCCATATTTAGAAATCAACAACTTCCATAGGAATCATATTATCAGTCAGCATTTGACTCTTCCAATTTGCTAACTTACTATGTTACTCTTTGCTATAATATTTTATTGTTACTGAAAATGGTAGAAGTTCACCTTAATCTATTTTTAAGCAATAATAATAGAGCAAGACTAACTTATTCATGATCGTCTCTAATATTTTGGATGTTGTATGTGAACTAGAATACTATGTCCTATTGATTATTTGAATAATTTTATTTTATGTGTTTCTGCTTCAGAATCATTAATAACTCGTTCATATTCAAGGTTTTTTAAAAATTGGTTTTCATAGAAATTAGAGAAAAACTATTTAATATATACTTTGTGAAATAGTAGATTACAAATAAAATTTTAAAAACTTCAATTTGGAAAAACATCTTGTAGCTGCAGCAATAACATAGATAGTTAATATTGAGATCAGAAACCGTCCATGATTGTGCCTTCTAATAGTAATTTCATGTATCAAACTCACTAACAAAATACATATTCAAATGTTTTTGTAATTTATATACATTTAAAGATTATCCTCACTGAATGATCAAAATGATTATTTGCTCAATAATTAAATACCAAATTACTAAGTGAGATGAGTTCTATTGGAAAAAATTCAAGTCTCATGTGGTCAAAATAAGACTTTTGATAAGAGTGAATAATGTGGTACCCCTCACCTTACAAGCCAGTTTTGTAAGATTGAGTTACACACAATTTAAAATTTTAATATGGTATTAGAGCATATCGATTGTGTCACCCACCATTTATAGGCACGTTTCAAACCTAATAGCATTGGACGTGAGGGCGTGTATTGGAAAAAAAAACCATTAGAACTCACACACTAGACATGATTAGGTTCACCACTAAACTCATTACAAAATGAAATAAGAAATTATAGTGCTTAGTAAACATATTAGAATAAGATAAAATAGAATGCACATAGCTGTTTGTTTTCCGTAAGTACAACTCATATGGTAAAATGATGCAAGTACATTTGATAGGGTCGGAGAAGTGGGGTCTTTAAAAGCTCATTACAATTAAATATTTAATAATACAAAAATATGTGTTCCTAGAAAATTAGGACTCAAACGCCCTAAACATGATTAAGGTGGCCACTAAACTGATTACAACATGAAAGAAGAAATTATAGTGCTTAGTAAAGATATTAGAATAAGATAATATAGAATACACATGGTTGTTGCTTTTCATTAGTGGAACTCATATGGTAAAATGATTATGTACATTTGATATGTTAAAATGCGAGTTTGAATTTGCAATTTCTCACCTCTCTACACTCCGTGTGCATGTGAGTTCCGTTGTTAAGCTCTTTGAAAAAAAGAAAAGAAAATAAGTGTTTCTAATATAAATGATTGCATTTTTGTTATGTATCTAGGAAGTAGTCTGTGTTTGTTCTTTGTTTTTTGGTTGTGTTTAATATAAACCACTCAAAAATAGTCTAAAGATGAATTTTAAAATAATAAAAAATAAAGACTGGTATATTTTTATTAAACTTTACTAAAAATGGTTGGTTCCATCTTTGGATCAAGCCCATGTTAGAAAACCCCTTGTTTTTTATAAGTAGTTTAAGAGTCATAGAAAAATGTGTTTGTAAGGCTGAAATCCACATTCTGATTTTATTCATTGTTGAAAATTGTTTATATACAAGAGGATAACAAACTCATCCTAATGAGTATAACTAATACTAACAAATTTATACTATTTTGCATGAAGCTCTAACTGTTTCCAACCGGCTACTGTTTTCCTTGTATGTATGTCTGTAATCTTTCTTAGATGCTCTCTCTACATATGGGTTTGAACGTGTATTACTATTATAATATAGGCCAAATACAACTTCTAATCTTTTAAGTTTGATGTTTTTAACAAGTTAGTTTTTTAATTATTATTTGTGACAAGTTAGTTTTCTATAGCTAAACTTTGATATGTTCAATAATGGTAGATTTTCAAGACTATATTGGAGAATATGCATGTCAATTTTTAGCTTATAAAAGTCGTTCTCCTATGTTCCTTATCTGTCAAAAAAAATTGCTAGCATTACTTTTATAGAAGATATTAGAAGTTATATATGACAATGACATATGATGGGTCACTTTTGTTAACATGATCTTTGTTCCGTGATATTAATGACTGGCAGTAATGGAACATGGACACAAGGTAGTTCTGGAGATCATTTTGAGGAGCTTAGCACACAAGAAATCTTATCAACTCAGCACATTGGAAAGCTTCCTCAGGTATAAGCCCTAATCCTCAATTATTCTATACTAAAAATAGCTAGGAAATGTAATTACTTTGTCAAATAAATGCATGCCTTCAAAAATAAAAACATATCGACCTTTTAAAAAAGATAATTTCAAAACTCGACATTTGAGATTAACTTGGTACAACATATTTTAATATAATGAAAGTCGGTTCATTCTCAAGGTCTTAGATTCGATTCTTCCTGGTGTCAATTTGAGAGAGCTAGTTTTATTTTTTTATTTTTAATTTTTAAATATAGCAAGTTAGTTCATGATGTTCATCATTAGACCAGGACCATGTTAGAGATATAGGCTCCCACATGAATTAATCCTTAGATATTGCAAAATATTAGACATTCTAATATGGACCTTAAAATCAGTTTAAAGTGAACCTTTACTTATTTTAGTAAATTTAGAAACGGGGAAATGATGTAATATTTTATTAAAAATGACAAGGTCTAACTTTAGAAATTTTTTTAGGTTCATATAATATGCACCCGTAACATACATCGTTCACTCGAAATATGATTCCTGGTGATTACTTATTTGAAGAAATAATGATTTTTCGATAAAAAAATATACCGTATCATATATGATGTTTGTATTTCGATATTCAAGAAATGACACAACAACTTATTCGTGCAGGGAAGTAACTGCATACAATCAAGAAGTTCCAAGGATCAAAACATGGACTGTCCGAATCCAAACTTGGAATTCACCTTAGGGAGATAAAATTAATTTTAGTTATTTACACGATTCATGGATCTCTCTACTAGCCATAGAAAAAAAAATAGTGCACAGATATATATAAATAGCTAGTTAGGTAATGCTTTTGTGAAGACGAAGATGTCACTTTCCACACATCCAAGAAACTTTGTATATGCTTTTTTTAGCCAAAGATTATTAGGTGGTGATATATAAAGTTTTATTGTTAAAAGTAAAAGTTGAAAAAAGAAGGAATCAAATGTATTATAAAGCTTTTGTTAATTGTGTCCTTTATTTACATTTTTCTTCATTTTCCCTAGGTTCCTACTGATTTGTCCATATATGTATAACTTTTGTGGCTCATGATCTTCATTAAGACCGTTGATGGTTCGGTTCATGAAAGAAAACTAAATTGAACCCATTTTAATCTTTACAATAGTTTGGTAATCGAATCGTTAGTGGTTTATTTTGAACTGAACGAAACTGATATAGAGGTCAATGTATTGGTCTTGTGTTTTTTAACTGAATTTGTACTATCTTTATTAAAAATCAAATTGTACTTTTTTGAACTGAATTGGTTATTTGTGAATCAAACTGTATCAAATTGGTAATGATATTATCAACTAATAAATAGGATTGTTGAAGAAAAACAAAAAACAAAACCAAATAAAACCCTAGGACTATTTATAAATATGAAAAATTGAATCAATCTTCTGACCTACCTAAAAGAATTGAATTGTGATAGATAGTTCTCGAATTGAACTCAACCAAACTAATTCAATTCAGATCGTGAACTATTAGTAACAGTTCAATTTTAGTGCAATTCAGTTCGATTTAACAATTGAGTTCAATTTTTTTTGTTTTTTTATTAGCCATATTCCAAAAATCCGTTATGCATGTTGGAATGATTTGTGTATGAAAATCTATATGCATCGATATTTTTAATGGAAGACATGTTTGATGTACGAACATATGTTGGTGTCAGATATTAACACGACACCGACACATTTAATTACTTTTAATTAACTAATTTTTTCAAATTGTTGGTATTGATGTGATTGTGTGAATGTTTCATAGATTTTTTTTAGGTAAAACATGAGAAAGGACAGACATCAAGGAGAAGCAACGACGTCCCAACTAGGTTGGCACCCCGATGAACTCCCACCTGTACCGCCAATCTCAAATTTTATTAAAAAAAGGGGGGAAAATACAAGAGGGGGGACTAGACCAAAACTCTCAGAAAAAGAAATAAAAAACAAAGACAAACAAAAAAGAAACAATAGAACAGGCACCTACGGATATCTAAACCGAGGTAAACCACACCGATCCACAAAAAAATCCTGCTGAAACTTTGACGGTAAAGCTGAATGCGTAAGATCGGTCCACAATTGCCCGTAATATCTGATTGTTTCATAGATGAAAACATGAAATCTTGTGTGTGTATTATTCTGTTCCTAATTGATTAATTTACGCTTGACTTGTGCACAAGGGATATCTAGAAAGCAGTGATGGGTGTGAAAGATATGAAGAATATATTTGTTTGATAAGTAAAACAACATCTTTTGACAAAATCATTTATGTGAAAAGCAGATATTAATTTTGCTTAAAATGTCAAGATACATATGGTTTGAAATTATCCACGCTGCCTTACGCAGTGATTAGCATGTTGATGTTGTGATTGTGGGTTGCATAATGCCCTACTAATAATGGATACCTTTTAGTTGATTTAAGATATGCTTATTCCACTGACTAGATGTTTGATGGAAAAATCAGTTCCAACAGCGTTAACCCTTAAGTGAAGCATATTCAAACTCCGGGTAGACATGGTGTCAAAATTAATTTGACACAAATTCTTTACCATTTGTTTCATTTAATAAAAAAGCATAAATCAACCACTAAAATAATTATTGTTGATCAAATATTTCATATTTTTCTTGGTATCAATTGATTTTAGAAAAGCGTGGGATGAAAAATCTTAGAGTTAAATATGTTTTTAGTACCTATAAATATTCCAACTTTTCGTTTTAGTTCTTCTAAAACATTCGTTCGACTTTTAGTTCCTATAAAAATTTCAATCACAATTTTTGGTCTATATTTTTAAGTCAACTCATGTATTTTTTAATGAATTATTTTAACAACACATGATGGTAGCACCTCAATAGGCATCGCCAATATGATTTGCTCTGACTCGTGCTCCACATATGTCTCATTATGCACGTTGACCTCGTGCACACTAGAGGAAGTCGATCCATCTCTATGCTTTGAACATGCATCCACGATTTACATATCTCGTTTAGTCTGTAAGGCTTCGACTGGCGTACCAGAGATCTAAGCAATTTCTTTTTGAGGAATACATGTTGAGTCATCAGATGTAAGAGAGACATTGTCATCAATAGATGCATCACAGTTCACATCATTAATAGATTTAAATCTCCTGAAACGACAACTAAAAAGAAATGAAAGGAATACAATTTTGTACTTCATCCGTCCCAAATTATATGTCATTCTAGTAAAATATGTTTGTCCCAAATTATATGTCATTTTATAATATCAATGAATAATTAATGCTTATTTTTCTATAATATTATTTACTTATCACTCCTTCCGTTCCTAAATGCATGTCGTAATTCTCTTACTTTGATCATATTTTTTAACTTATATATAAATACTAATGATAGCATGTAAAATGTCGTTCAATTTATCTCACCGAATATTTTTAAAATATTAACTTTTTATAATTTTTTATTATAGATAATTAAAGATATCAATGACAAAGTTGTGTATTGGCATGTATGCGGTGATTTACAGTGACATAAATTTTTTTAATTTATGTTTTCTATACCTTTAAAAAGGAATATTTTGTAATAGTAATTTATAATTTCTCTTTTCTATATAACATTAATTATCTTTTTTAGTTCATGTAAGATTGTTAAAATGATATATAATTTAAGATAGACCATGTAGTTCATATGAACTAAAAAAATCATTTTAAAAAAAGGAACTTAAAAAATTGGATATTGAAGCTAAAAGTAAACACACTTGAAGATACGAAAGAGACGCGTGACTTGGCCGTCACCTTAAATTCATAACGTATATCATTGAACTACCAATGCATGCAGTGGGACAATTGAGTCATTAATTATGATCACATATCAGGAGACATCTTAGTTGTTGAACTGGTCCATATATGATTATTAAATCTGACTCCGTATTATTTTATTTGATGGTTCTTTCTTGCTTTCAAGTTTCACTAGCCAAATATTCGTCCTTTCCTACGAGTTTGTTATGTTAAATGTTACTAGAACTAGTATAAATATCATGTCGAATAAGGGTTATAATTTCTTCATATTCGAAGGAGAGAATATTATTTTATATAGAGCTTCAATTAAATTTAAACATTGGATAAAATAATAGAGGTTGAACAATAAAGAAGTGGAAAAAGATACTCATACTTAATTCTTAAAGTTTTCGATAAAGATGTTGTATCGTTCTCACTTGTGTGAGTGTTCTTTCTCCAATGTCTCAATTCACACCAGTGTTGGCTCATTCAGAAGGTCTAACGATGATATCATATCCTGGTTCAACATCCTAAGGAGCAGTTCTTGGTGGTAGATCACAAATATGGAGACTGTGACACTTAATAGAGAACTGTTAAATTATCAAGTCTGAGTAAAATTTTCACAATTTATGCAAAAGTAGATGTTGAACAACATATTAGTGAGGTGACTCATATATCTAATGTCTTAAGACTTCAGATATTAATTTCACTTGTATGGTTAGTGTTAACCAAGTGTGATGAAACAACCCATTGTAGGCTCCCACATAAGGCTCAATATTATGATGATTTGTTTGTTAGTTTTTGGATGTTATTTATTGTATTTTTTACATTAAATTTTAGTTTTTAGATGCCATTCGCTTTCATACAATCTTTTTAATCAACCTCTCTTATTTCAAATTTCACTTTTGGTCTTTAGTGAGATTCGACAATAAAAAATGTAGATGTTATGCTCAGTTGACATAATACATGTTTATTAGACATTTTAAATTAATGTGATTTTTGTTAGTCTAATATTTTGGTAGCATAATTACCTAGTAATCTCTGGCGCCTTCAATAAATCTATAAAATTACCAACAACTCAATATATTTTATATACTCTCACGAATAAAACACACAATCCTTAGTTTTTTCTCTTATAATTTCTCTCAAGTACAAATTCCGTTTTCATCTTATTTCTTTTTTCTAATTTACTTTCTCTTTTTTATGAAAGAAACAAACAAAAATATTCTTTTATAAAACCGCCATCAATCCGCATTTTTTTACCATGTACTTGATTTAGCTATCTCACTAGATCAAATACATAGAGAGCTCCACACTTACGGGAGATATATATTAATGTGTAATGTAAATAGTGTTGTCTCACACGATGTTGTAATGAAGTTTCAATTACATTATATTTCACGTGCTTTTTATTTACGGTGCTCATATATTATGTTGATCATTGACCCTTACAATACAGGCCAGCTATCAAGTTTGAATTCTGTCTTTACCCAAAAGATTTTGCTCATTCCCGACTAGACTAACCAAAATACCCCTACGCATGTTAATTAACTCATGCTAGTGTTTAATCTGTGTGAGTTAACTCACGCAGAGATTTACACAAAGATTTACACTAGCGTGAGTTAACTCATGTTGTGGGAGTTAACTCACGCAGGGGCATTTTGGTCTTTTCAGTTGAGAATGAGCAAAATGTGTTGAGTAAAGAGCAGAATTCATCAAGTTTCTTATAGTTCATATATAAATATAGACCAATCAAACTAGGTTGACCCAAAAAATGTAGACGATTTTGTAATGCACCCCATTATATGCTCAAATCTACCCAAACTCAAAATACTCTAGTGATAACACACTTCCGACAACCCCCTACATTTTTGGGGACGGATTAGGAAGTTATTAAAAAAACATAAGGTTTAGAATCAAATCTTAAGAGGTTTCTTAAACGTATAAACTCATTTATATAGCTTGGTTGGACTTTGGATAGACCCTATATACTCATTTATATTCGAATTATGCTCTTCTCCCAACGCATTTTGCTCGCGCCCAACTGAACTATCGAAAATACTCATGTGTTACTTAGCTAACGCAAGTGTTAATCTATGCGCAACTTAAGTAGCGCATCGTGAGTTAAGTAGCGTATCGTGACTTACCTCACGCTGCGTGTTGTTTTAAACATAGGCAGAACCTCGTATCCTTATTTCTCATCTAAAATCTCAAAAATCTCTCTCAAATCACCCAAATCCAAAATTCATTCAAGTTCAAATCAAAGAACACTCCAATAACAAGTAAATTTTCATAATCAAACATCATTAAGCTTTTATGTTTATATGTCAGATTTTTTCTCTTAAATTAGAATTTTTTTAGATTTAGGGTTTGTTTAAATTTTGGTTTTTTTGACAAGAAATCATAAAATGTTTACATAAAATGACTTGTGTTGGTTAAATGTTTAGATGTTTGCATGTTTATGTTGTAGTTTTGAGTTTTAGAGAATTTTTTTATATTTAGGGTTTGTTTAAAAAAAAATTTCTTCGCAAAAAATGATACAATGTTACATGTAAATGACTTATATTGCTTAATTGTTTAGATGTTTGCATGTTTATGTTGTAGTTATGAGTTTTAGGGTTTATGTATAATTTGCACTCCAAGTGTTTGATGAAATGTTTGGATGAGTTTTTTATTGATTGTTTTTAATTTCTTATTGTCTAGATTTGAAGCAATGACCGATATGTTCCACGTTCAAGCACAATTCAACGGTGGAGAACCTCAGAGGTTGAAGGTTCAGTACCTTGGTGTCACGTTAAGAGATATCAATGTCAACTGAATGAATTCAACCAAGGAGTCAACCCTGGAGACACAAGGAGGGTGAAATACGTCTGGTATAAACGTCCAACGCTCAATGAGGGGAGAATATCATTCAGTTGGGTGGAATTAACGAACGACGATAACGTGAGGACCATGTTTTGGGAGCACAACATGTTCCAGTGGATCGATATGCGTGTAACGTTGCTGAGATCAACTGAAGATATTCTCAAGAGTTTGATTCCACCAGAAGATCGTGATTAGGTAGGGAATATGCACCTTCCAACTACAACAATTGTTTTACTCTGAAATGAGGAAATTCAAACTTGTTAAACGGTAGTTCGCAATCATTCACCCGACATTCCTATTGTTCCTTTCAAAAGATTAAATTCTTGTTAGGCTGATTTAGATGAAGGTATTGAAGTGTCAAGAAATGGACCTCATTCTTTTGACACTTGAATACCATCATTTAAACCAAACCTAACAAGAATTTAATCTTTTGAATGGAACAATAGAAATGCCGGGTGAATGCTTGAGAGTTGTTGTTTAGCAAGTTTGAATTTACCACATTTCAGAGGTAAGACAATTGTTGTAGTTGGAAGATTCTACTTGAATGTAATGTAATGTAATGATAGAACATATTTAAGAATTTTATGTAACGTAATGAACTTTTATTTGAATTTATTGTATACACAACTTTGATTCGAATTCACGCTGAGTTTAATTAGTCTTTATTCGAATTTATTTAGTACACAATTTTTATTCGAATTCACGCTGAGTTTAATTATTCTTTATTCGAATATATTTAATACGCAATTTTTATTCGAATTCACAGCGGAGTTAATTAGTCTTTATTTGAATTTTATTATTCTACATAAATAAACGCTTGTTCTTGAAACCAGACCACCGACCAACTTGCTTGAGTTAACTCGCATCCAGGCCAGTGGTGCGTCACTTAAGTCAGACAAAGCTATAAGGTGCGTTAGTTTAGTCACGCTATGTGGCTTAACTAACACAGGGGTATAATTGAGAATTTGGTTGGGCGCGAGTGTTTTGTGTTGGTAAAGAGCAAAATTCTTTATATTTGGGTTGTGAGTTGGGTACTCGTTATGCTTTTCTTACTATCATTTAAAATTTTCATTTTGATGTTAAAAAAAAAAAAAAATCAAATTCTACCACTATTTACAAGTGCAAAGATAATTCACAAAATTTCTTTAGTATTTTCCATTTTTTGTGATTAACAATAAAATATTAACAAAAAATAACTATCATCAAAACTATATATACGTGCACATGTTAAATTTTATTTATTGAACTTAATTTTGCAATCGGTTGCTAAATTACAGTGCAATATCAAAGGTGATTTGTTGTCCAATTGTGATCAAGTATCAGCTGATCTTATATTGGTTTTAAAAGAGGAAATGTTTATGATGCAACAAAGCATTGGAATAATAGCAAGTCTGTAAAAATATTTGGCATATAAATTCACATATTAAACAAAATGAATCTAAAAAATAATTGCAAAATCAACTAAAAATCATGTTATTACATTCTGTCTAATATGGTTTTAAATAACCACAATTAAAGTGAAACAAGTAAATTGATTATATTCATACTCATATTTTCAAAATCGGACCAGTCAGTTCAACTTGAACCAGTTACTCCGGCAATTGGTTCAACGCATAGATGGTTTTTTCTTTGTCAGAACTCGGAACCAAATCAAACTGTGGTTCAATCGATTGAACCATGACTTAAAGGCGTCACCAGTTCGATCTCCGGTCTGTTTTTAAAACATTGTTCGCACACAAGAAATAACAATACTTCAATATGCTGACAATACACAAGTGACAAGTCCCTAACTGAAACTTGAATGCAAGTTCATGATAATGCTTACAAATGCAATACAAAGAACATAAAACTACCAAGTTGAAAACATCTAAACATCGATGTTTGAAAATATCCCATAACGAAACATGATTGAACATCTTTGACTAATTATTCGGACCCAAAAGTGCGAGAAGAAAAGCCCTGTAGTTGCCAGATGTTTCGGAGTGAACTGCATCATTCAATGTCTTTTTGTATTTCTTTGCATATTCAGCTTTGATGTATTTCATATCAATCTCAGTCCTTGTTACAATAACCCTTATGAGTGTGTTATCATTAGTTCCTAAACCTTTCATCGCCTTATACAACACCTGCATGGTGGCAAAAGTAAGAATATACATATTTTTTGTATAGGAAAGTAAATTCATTCATGCCATGTTAAGATAAACAATTTATTAAATGCTTATAGCATATACGCTTATCATATAAGTGCTTATCCATAGGCCCTTTATATAACAATACTAAAATAATGTCAAATCGGAAATGCATATAATATTCTAGTTCCTCTTTAACAAAAATAAGATAAGGTCGACAAGGAAATTTTATTGATCGTAAAAGAAGTGGTTTTCTAAAGTTGTAGGGCAAAGGAATACCTTTGCAAAATACTTTGCTGGATTATGAGCACATTGTATTATTGTCCGAAGTGCGTGACCAAAATTCCCCGATGTTTCATTCTTTACTGCCTGACATGAAGTCAGCTTAAAATTGAATACCAAAATAGATAAATGAAATTGAAATGACAAGATGAAAGTGATCATGTTACCTTCTTCAGCGAGTGACCATACATGTCATGATAATAAGCACTGACGGCAACCAAATGCGCGCCGCTTCGTTCACTGAATATTTCAACAAAAGTCTTTTCGTCAGTTCCGAGTTTCTTTTCCCCAGCTCTGTAGAGAACCTTTGCATCCTTCTCAGCGATTTCTCTATTAACCTCGGGGCCTTCCAGGCGAGGGGTGCTTACATATGCGAGCAAGATCTTAACAAGATTTTTGCATAAATGGATTAGTTCTCAGTAAGTGCAGCTCCTTTGTTATATTAACTTGAAAACAAAGAACTAAGAGACATTATATAATCATATGTGACAATTATATAATCATATGTGACAAAGTTTTTGCACCCCATGAGAAAAATTGCTTAGCTCAAGATCAGAAAAAGTTGAAACAACAACAAAAATTAGACATGGAAAAAAAAGTGGTCACCCACTAATACTTATCGTCAGAATTGGAGATGAATGTCACATTTTTTATCTTTAAATTTCCATTGTTATTTAAACTTTTTCTAGTACTGCATAAGACTCGATATAAATGACATTTACACAGAAACCTCACCTTCTGAAGATCCCCAGAAGTGTTTGATTCGATTTCATGCTCGAGATAAACGCCAAACTTTGAATGGTATAACTGTTTTAGATATTGGAGTTGGGATGGAGTACGCGAACATATTACTTCGGTAGCAGCTTCAAGGTTTTTGACCACAATTAGAGACTTCTTAATGATTTCTACATCACGTCCTGCAGGGTCGGGCATCCAAAGCAGAACTGCAGTCTTAAAAACCGAAACAATGTGAGGTAAACAAAATATTCTACACAAAACAACCACTCAAATTCAACGCATTAGTTGGATTGTTTGATTTTGCATTCTACAAAAAGTAAAAACTTTTTGTAATGTTAAAGATTGATCTATAGTTTTAATTGATCTCTTCCTTAGCATACTCTTTACGAAGTTATCTACTTATAAGGCTAAAAAATGTCTTTCAGAAAAATAAACAAACAATGAAAAATGTATAAAGTAAAAGATACAAGGTCTTGTAATTTGAATAACTCAATAACATGATCATTGAGTGTATACTCATTAGTAATTTAGTACCTCTAACTTTCCGCTCAGCTCTGAAACTAAGCGTTTAGAAAGCTCCTCCGCGTATGTTGTTCGATATTCTTGTTGGATGTAGCCGCGCTGCGTCGCATCTCGATGAGCAAGAATATTGATCACAGCACTTGTGTCACAGCCAAATCCTGTATACATATCAAAGTAATTTTTTTTCTAAAATGATATCAGGTGAAAAAAACTTATATATTATTAAGAATTGAAGTTTGTTAGAATCAGTAGTGTTATTGAAAAAAGTTTGCTAGTTTGTTAATGCATTATAAACAGAGCATCATGCATGTATCACATTTTCTTGGGACTTTCGGGGGAGCAACATTTGGCATGATCGTCACATTGGACAAAGAGCAATCACATCTTCACCAAACACGTTAAAATATTAGGTATATGAGTCTTCTCACTTATCCGTTGCTTAGAAACTACTCTTATATTCAATGTGAGACTTTTAACTCATATTTGACACATCAACAACAACCAGCTTACCTGAGTGGCCTAATATTAGTAGCCGGATAGCAAATGGTCAAATGGATCTTGAATAAGTTCTAATGCCATATTAAAATTTTAGTTAAGTCTAAATCAACCCTTACAAAACCGGGTTTTAAGGTCATAAATGTCTTCACTTATAAACCCATGTTGAGGCCTTATCTTATCCAATGACACTCTTAAAATAAGAATCACCTTATAAGCCGATTTTGTGAAATTAAATTAGGTAAAATCAACTTTGTTTTTCTTTTTTTTGTAAAAAGTAAAATAAAATTCTAAGAGTATACTATACATAATATAAGAAGGATAAATTTTTTGAAACATTACTTAAAGTATAATTTCAAACATTTTACTAACCAGTGTCTAAGTCAATATTCATAAGGCATGATTATAAGCATGCATGCTACATCTCTAGAAGAAAGAGATAGAGAGAGGGTACCTTTGAAAGCACGGTAAAGTTGCATGGCATCATCTCTAGGAGAAGGAGGAAGTGGAGGTACAACAAGTGTAGCCATTTTTTTTGTTCTTCTTCTCAATGAAAACAGAAAAGTGAAAAACAAGAAGAAAAGAAATGAAAAGAAACAAAGAAACAACCAAGAAACTCTTGTAATTAAATGCAACTGTGGTTCAACTCCTCTCCACCATAGAAATGGAATGAGTATTTAATAAACCTGTCCCCAATACTTACCATTTGTACAACATGCAATTATTATAAAGAAACGGATTCTAAAAAATTGTACTCATTTCCCTCTAAAAAAAAATGTAAACGAAGTTTTTGTTTTATATACATGACCGGCTAATTGTAACCAAAAAATTATTTTTTGAAAAAAAAAAATCTAAATTCTTTTTGCATTTTATACTAAGCTAAAATTTAAAAATTATGAACTATGTTTTTTTTTTATGAAATTTTGATTTTGATTAAAATTAAAAGTATAAATGTTTGTTGCTTTCTAGTTATAACAAACTAAATTAAACATGATTATCTATTTCAATAACACCAACAATATAACAAAAAATATAATCTAAATTCTTTTCTTTATGACACCAACAACAATTTTTATTATAGAAAAAGTTGTTTAAAGGTATAATTGGGATAAACTATTGTGCCCGTCTGTCCGCTTTTCACTATCGTGCCCGTCTGTCTGCATTTTCTTCTGCGCTAGCGCATGTGATTATTTTATTATGTTTGTTTGTATAATTTTGATTAAAATTTTTAAAAATCAATGGAAACTATTGATATATTGATTTATAAACAAAATATTGTCAAGGTATATAAAAAAATTATTTATGAATTCGATATATTTAAGTTTGACTGCATATAAAATAATGATCATTTATTATTTATTCTAATAGTAATTAGTAACATCATAACATAAATGTATAAATTCCTTAAAAAAAGAGTATAAATGACATGTTATATAAAAGAAACATTGCTATGATTGCGACAAATGAATATCTTTAAAAACTACATTTTTCGTAAAGTCTCCATCTTCTCCTTCTATTTTTCCTTCTTTAATGAGAACTTTTGTTGAATTTTGAGAAACTACTCTTGATAAAGCTACTTTGAGAAACATGCCGTGGAAGATAGATTCTGACATTGGGAATGGTCTACCCTCGTGACTTATTTATGGTAATAGCAAAACTTAGTCTAACAGAAAACTGTTTTCTACTAATCACAAAGGAAAGTCCTGAACTCGCATTTGTTTTTAATTTATTTCTGGGCAAGAATGCTCTTTTTCCAGCATTGCTTCCAGTTAGGATTTCCACATCCAACATATTCTTAAATACACTATGACACAAGAATCGTGTCCTAGTACTCAAGTCATATCTAGGGTCTATGTTTCGCAACAACATCAAAGGTGCACTTTTTTTTTACCTATATTTTGTACTAAATGTAGGTCCTTGGTTTTAGCCCACAAATAAGACCTAATAATACATGCAGATATCATTTGTGCCTTACTACCTTTTTGAATAACTGGAAGTACTTGACGAAAATCTCACCCATGATCATAAATTTTCCACCAAATGGTGGATCACAGTCTAAAATATCTTTTAGTGTTCGATCTAATGCTTCTAAACGGTATCTGTTTGTCATTGGGGTTTCATCCCAAATTATGGCAGCTTCTACTCTAATAAGCTTTGCAAGATCTTTTTGCTTTTTTATATGGCAGATGGAATTTCGTTGTACATCAAAAGGTAAATTAAATCGGGATTGTGCAGTTCTACCACCCGATAATAATGTTGCAGCTATACCAGATAACGCGGTTGCTAAAACAAATTTTCGTCTATTTCTCAAAGTTCTTCAAGAAAGTCAAATAATGTTGCAGCAAAGTCAAATAATCCATAAAATTAATCGACTTTGATTAGTTGTAACATGAAAGAAAAAGAAAACACTTACAGGTTAATTAGGAATTCTGATGCGGGAACGAACTATGAACTGTGAGAACCCTACTTGCTAATATTTAATATTTGATATATTTCTAACAAATCTTTTTCTAAAATATTTTGAGTCGTAATCTTTTTTTAGAGGATTTAAAGTCCAATCTTTAAAATTATTTTTTGCTTACGTTTGTTACTAATCTTTTTTTTAGAGGATTTAAAGTCCAATCTTTAACAATATTTTTTGTTCACGTTTGCTACTAATATTTTTTTAGAAGATTTAAAGTCCAATCTATAACATTATTTTTTGCTCACGTTTGTTACTAATCTTTTTTTAGAGGATTTAAAGTCCAATCTTTAACATTATTTTTTGCTCACGTTTGTTACTAACCTTTTTTTTAGAGGATATAAAGTTCAATCTTTAACATTATTTTTTTCTCACATTTGTTACTAATATTTTTTTAGAGGATTAAAGTCCAATCTTCAACATTATTTTTTCTCACGTTTGTGTTTGTTACTAATCTTTTTCTTAGAGGATATAAACTTCAATCTTTAACAATATTTTTTCCTCACGTTTGTTACTAATCTTTTTTTAGGGGATTTAAAGTTCAATCTTCAACATTATTTTTTCTCACGTTTGTTACTAATTTTTTTTTAGAGATTTAAAGTCCAATCTTTAATGGTATTTTTTGCTCTTTCAAAACAATAAAACATTATTTTTTGCTTACGTTTATTACTAGTATTTTTTTAGAGGATTTAAAGTTCAATCTTTAACAATATTTTTGCTCAAGTTTGTTACTAATCTTTTTTTATAGGGTTTTCTAGACTATTATCATGTTTCGAAAACTTTGTCTAATCTCACATGTCCAATACTAACCTTCTTCTTTCGATACTTCGGTTAGTACTTGAAATAAGAATTAAGAACAGTGAGATTAGAATAGAAAAATAGGGTTTACATAAAATTAGGGTTCTAGCTTGGTTTGAATAGGATTAGGTCATTAGATTCATCCAACAATCCCAAGACAAAGAAGTCTACTCACTCATGTTCATCGTAGACATAGAGATTAAGAAGAAGAACATGAAAGTAAATAACAAGAATAATAAAAAGCAAGAAAAGTAAGAACTTTTATTAATGGAAATACTTGTCACATAAAATTCCTAAGAACAAACGATGAAGAATAAGGTCTGGTGGCTGCTCTATTTATAGCCTAAAGCTAACTTAAGCCTTAAGAAAAGACATAAAAATTACATAGCAAGCAACCCATGAACTTTTAGGTATGAAAACATAACAAAATAGCAGACTAGAACCTTGGCACGGCTGTGCTCAGCTTAGCATGGGCCGTGCCAAGTCTTGAAACAAAACAGCAAAAAGGGCACAAAGTATGGCGCACGTGATCTAGGCTCAGCAGTTTACCTGATGATATATTATGTCACATACTCTCTCTTCTTCCAACCAATCTCATCTTTCACCACCACCGTTCTTTTTAAACGGTGGACCCAACTCTGTGATTCACTCACTTCTCTCCGCTCTGACGACAAGGAAACTGTGCTAGACTACCGCGACTTCTATAGCTTCTGTCGTATGGTGAATGCAGTCATGCTTTCTCCTCGGGGACCAAACCATCCCATCAAAACGTTTTACATAAACTGTCGCTTTGGATTTTGTATGAATGGTAGGCGCATTTTCACCTTGAAGTTGAATCCTACAATTTTCACCTCCCAAACCCTAGTTGTTCTGAAACTTGAGAGATTAGTAGTTAAAGCTGAAAATTTTTGTGTTGATCTTCCATCTCTCAAAATCCTATATTTGAAAGAAATCTGTTTTAAATACAATAACGATTTAATGAAACTTCTTAATGGTTGTCCAGTTCTAGAAGATTTACATACTTATGGTCGTACATATGCGAGATTTGAAGAAAACAATGCAGCGGAAGGGTTTAAACCCTTGTCCAAGTTCTTTTCATGAGAAGGGTTTGTAGACTCCACTTTCTGAATTATAACTAACTCCACTTTTGAACAACATTCTTGCTCTCTAATTTTCATTTTATCTCAATGGTATATTTTAAAAAATGTTGTTTTTTATCCTCTTATGGAGTTGGAGTCTACCCATGGAATGGAAATGCCCAATTTTGGCTCTTGAATGTATTTCGTGTCACCTCAGGTCATGTACTATTTTATTGGTCATGTACATAACCAATTAACCTAGGTCATGCACTTTTATTGGTTATGTTACAGTAGTTAAATATGCAGTTTGTGTTAGGAAGTTACAAATGGTGGTTACATTGTGATGTAAATACAAGGGGATTGTTGTATGATTCAAGCAAGTAAAAATCAGAACATTTAATAAGAATGTATTTATTCAACTAACAAGTTACTTCATTACAATTGTGTGTTTTTCTTGTTGTGCTTTCTCTTATGTCCTTTTTCAAGTTTCAGACTATTACTTTCCACTTCCATTTGTAAATTTGAACATCACAAGGGGGAATTTCACTATCTTCGAGTCAATCTAAACCCTATCATTAATTCTTCAAGTTACTTTATGCTTCCCTATAAATTTTATTTGTGAATTGTCTTGGTTTAATTTTGATAATCCATTTTAATTTCAGATTTGTAAATCAGAATTTTTATGTTACTGATTTTTAGATTTTGTTGTGTTATCTTGGATTACAATGCCTTTGGAACATAAATGGGATGTTTTAGCTTCCAGTTCAGAAACAATACATTGGTTATATTGGCATTTTTTATTAATTGTAATACGAACAATAGAAAATGTGTTAGGTTATCTAATAGAAACTTATAAGAGTTTAATGTGCATATAAGAGTTTAATATGCTACGAGATATTTTACAGAAAGATAAAGAGGTTTGTTTGATTCATATTTGTTTCATTCACACAAGCATCAATCAAAAATCTGCTATTCATTCTAGCGGTAGCTCCATCGGCGTGCATGATTTAGGTGCAATTATTCTATTCATTTTTTATTTATTTTTATCATATAATGTTTCCAAGAAAACAAGCATCAGGTAGAGAAAAAAAGAGAAAGAATAGAAAAACGAGCATTAGAATTAACATAATCACAAAAGGGAACAATAGATAAATTTTCTTGTACACGAGTATAAGAGCCTTCAAATAACAACAGATTGGCGGTGGCAAAATATAATCTTGAACAATCTAATGAGGATTTGACAATCTCATCAATGAACACGATAATAATCTTGATGCGTCAACTGTTGATATAGACATCGATGACCATTTCATTCCTTCTTTCAATATATATAAACCTAGGCAATAGTGTATCCTTAGATCCCGTTTGTTATAGCTTTTTTCAAGAAAAAATCACCTTTTTAAAAAAAATAATCATTTTTAAGAGTTTTGCATCCGCTTGTTACAACTTTTTAAAAAATCAGAATGTAAAAAAAATCTAAAAACAGCTTCAAATGAGAAGCTATTAGGAGCAGCTTCTCAAAAAATAGATTTTTTTTAGAGGAGAGAGAAAATATGGTTTAAAAGATTGAACTAAATTCTGTAACAAAAAATCTCTTTTATATAGTTATATCTAAACAAATTAAATTATTTGTTTTAAAAAAGTGATTTTTATCATGGTAAACGCAAAATAGATTCTGTTTTTTCATAAAATCTCTAAAATATAATCTCTAAATTATTTTATGTGAAAATCACTTTTATTTTAATTTGTAACAAACGAGCCCTTAGGTATTCAAATTTTTAATAAAGTTATTACGGTGGGCCTACATTGTAGGTTTGTCCCTATACCACCTAAATTTCAAAAACTGGCCTGACCTTATCATGGTACTATCCTTTTAGTTTCTATGTTCAAGTTTTTCCTCCGACAATACCTCTTATGCAAATGATATTTTCGGTCCTTTTCGACATGAATCTCCTTCAATGGAGTTTACTTTTCATCTTTTATTTCGGGGTATTTGCATATGTTTCTCGCACACTCGTGCCTTTTTTTTTTTGTTGCTATAGAGAACTCCAATAACATTCAAGAAAAGTGAAGTGGCATTGAGAGAAATCAATTGAGTTACAAACAAGTACTTGTCTATATACAAGTTATGAAAGTGAAGTAGAAAGAGAGAATCTTAACTAACTCTAAATGTCAATAACGACCTTAGTTAGTTCTAACTAACTATGTTTAAGTATTAACCACTAGTTGGAACTATGCTAAGTTACAATCAATGATGACTTAAGTGTCAAGTAAACCAAGTGTATAATATCTCCCCGCAAAGTGGATCATTTATGTCACGCATGCCATGTTTGGAAAGTAGTCTCTGGAAAGGAGGAAACTCCAACTGCTTGGTGAAGAAGTCAGCCAACTTGTTAGTGGATGAAATAGGGAGAAGATGAAAATGATGTTGTTGCCGATTCTCATGAACTATATAACAATCAATATCAATATGTTTTGTGCAATCATGAAAGGTAGGGTTGGAAGCAATGTGTCTTGCTGATTGGCTATCACAATAGATCTCTACCCAACAATCTTCTTTTGTTCGGTCTCCATACTCTTGGGTAGGGGATAGGTGGACTTGGGATCTGAGATGGAGGGGGAGGATTTTTGTTTGGGAGGACAACCTTTTGGAGGAATTGCTAGGGCTGCTAGGGGCATCCCCATTTCGAGGGTCCTAACTCTTGGTCTTGGAAGTATGGTGCTGACAGGATTTCCTCGATTAAAGCCGTATGGACATCTCTATGTTGTTGATGTAGAAGCAGGTAGCAAAGCAGCTAGTCTATCTCATATCATAACTTTGGTCTGGAAGAGTTGGGCTTCTTTCAAGGTTCGTGTCTTTTCTTGGCAACTTCTCCTTGATAGGATTCATACTAGAATGAACCTATTGAGACGCGGTGTGATGAGAGATCAAGAGGTTTCTTTGTGTGTGTTTTGTGGTGTGGAGGTGGAGACTGTTAGTCGCCTTTTTGTTACCTGTGGGGTTGGGTCGAGGGTTTGGTATGAGATTTTCTAGGACATCATGTTGTGGCTTGCCATTAAACTGGTTGAACATCATGTTGTGGCTTGCCATTAAAGTTAAGTGATTTTTTAAGTTCTAAAATTCCCTTTTTATTTGCATTTTTTTCACCATGGTTGTACTCATTCTGTGCCATACTCTCCACAAGATATTTTACCTTGGTTTTTAATTTCGTATTCATAATTCCCCTAAGTGAGCCATCTAAAAGCATTGACCCTTCAAACCAGGAATGTTCAAAACCGAATCAATCCAATAGAATAATCACAAACCGAACCAACCCAAACCAAAATCTCAATATATCGCATTTGGTTCGGATGTATTCAGATCATTTTTTACTCAACCACGTGGTTTGGTTCGGTTTGCAATTTTTATCTTACCAATCGAATCAATCCAACTCAAACCGCAACATAAGAAAAACACTAATTAAACATATGTTACTTAGACCAATATTCAAATAAACTTAATGGAAAATTTTATAAAATGACATATATTTTCTCTTGTTAAGTTTTTTCTTTACTTTTTATTTCAAAACTGCATTTGTGTCTTACAAAATAAGATTACTTTTTGTCCACGTTTTTAATTTGATATATGTAGTTGCGAACATTGTTGGATAAAAATAAAATTGTAATGTTGAATTAAATTTAAAACATTGTTGGAAACATTAATGATAATATGTTGTGATTTAGCTTTTTAACTTGATTTTAATGTCAGAAATGAAAAATTGTATTTTCTCGAAGAAAATACAATTTTTAAAAGTCAACCGAATCAATATCTTGCGATTCGGATGACTTTTAGCCTCAAAACCGAACCAAACCACACCGCGAACACCCATGCTTCATACCATATGTAAAAATATTCATCTGATTCAATTCATCTATTGAATGTCCATGACATCTCTTCATGAGGAGTTATAAATGCTCCCACACGTCATACAAAGTTTCATTATGCCCTTTCTCAAAATTAGTAATTTCCACACGTTTGGTTTGCGGTCTTACAGTGGCTTCACTTATCCTTTATCACTCCATTCGGGAGTAGGAATCACTTTTATCAGTTTGGGCATATGGCTGAGTTACCGCTTTCTTCACACATATTCTTTCGGATAATCTGGTTGGATTCTGTCTAGATTATTTGGAAGGAAAGGAACAACAGGGTATTTCCTCAGAAGGTTGTTGCAGATTCGTTTTATTTAGCAGAGAGGGTCAAACTGTTATCATTTCAGGGGCTAAAGGCAAATATGCTTACTTTTGTTTTTAGCTATCATGAGTGGTGGCGGCATCCTCTGTCTTGTATGGGCATTAATCTGTAATCTTCTTATTTTTCCGTTACTTTACTTCGGTGCTCGTTTTTAAGCATCAGTGACTTTTTCTTGTACTCTGTTTTGGTGATTATCTTTTGCACACCTTTGCGAGATGAATCACCAGTGGTAATCTAAATCCTTTTTTGCTAGTTAAAAAAAAAGTAATTTCTGCATGTTTCGCTATGAATTTTGTGACCGGAAAGAACCGCTCCAAAAAAATCTTTTCACGCTCGTCCTAAGCGGTAATGTTCCCACTTGGTAGAGCCAACATTCAATCCTTAGCTAAAATTAGAAAAAGTCGTAGTCTCTTCTGGTCTTCTGTTATTCCATTCAGGCACCTGATTTTTAGTAGAATTGAAAAATATTAAATTAAGCATAAATAAAAAATATAGAATCAAGATAGATTTCTTTGCATACTCAGACTCTTATTTGCATCTCTTATTTCCATTTGATTGTCTCCCGATTCGTTCTCTAAACCATCCGGGCACCTCTTAGATGTCAATATGGATCTTGTACCGCTCCTCCGATATAAACATTTTATTTCGGACTAGTGAGCACCAAATTTTTAATATCAGAAGATACCAGATGGACTGGTTGAAAATCGAGAGTGATTTGTCCTTTATTCATCCTTCCGCGGAAATCCCCTATTGTGCGTCGAGAGTGAGGTGGTGGTGGATTATCTCCCATATCTACTTCCTCCTTTTGATCTCAGGATCGTGAAGAAGTAGTTCAGTGTTAGAACCCGAATTAAAGAGAAACAAAAGAAATAGTATTATTGATTGAAAAGGAAAATATTACAAAAGATTATCCCTATGTAATCCCAGAGCAAAAACTCATTAGAGAAGAGACATTCTCTCTCTCTCCCTCCCTCCCCCGCCAAAACCAATAAGGTTCCTAATTGAATAATTCTGAATTCTCCCCACTTGTGTGCTAAATGGCCTTATTTATACAAACCAAGGGCATAAACTGCCTGTAACTGCTCCTAATAAACTGCCTAACTACTCCTAATCAATACAAATACAACATATGATACAAACTGTTAACTGCCCTTAAATAATTGTATATTAAAATAACTGACTGCATCAACAATTGCCCTATCCATACCACCTGATACCTAACATTACCCACCGGTAGAAAAACAGCCTTGTTCTCAAGGATGAGTTATCATCCCTATAACCCTTTGCCCCCCTAGGATACCATTGTGGGAACCTTGACAAGCACCCTTCAAACAACCAAGCCACATACAAAGTTTCATATTTGAAAATCCTTCCTTTCAAATTCAGAGGGAATGGCTTTGGCAGAGGTTGTGGGTTGACCCCACCCTCTTGCTCTCTTTTTCTAACTGTCATGTCAGATTTTGTTCTTGCTTTCGTTTCTTCATCTCCTTTCTCGTTCAATACTACTCCCCCAATTTTATTATCCTTGCGACTCTTCTTTTATTTCAATGTTTTCCATTTCTGCATCAACATCCTTTTCCGACAAAGGTGAAATTTCATTGACGTACCTTCCTTCTCCATCGTTGATGGTCTTCTCTAATATTGGTTCATCGCCTTCTTCTTTCATCTTCCACAGTTTTGGTTCTGATTCTTGATCATGATTTGCACCATTTGTTTATCTGTTGAGTGCTCCAAATTCTCTATATAGCATTCAAGTAGTAAAATTTATAAAGTTCATATATGCATGGATTGCGTTATTTCAACTAAATTATCATGATGATGATTATGATTAGTGTAACTGATTAGAGAGGTTATTTTCCCAAAGAGAGGGAGAAAAGTGACTAGCTCATGTCAGATTTGCTTCCTTAATTACTTGTGTAACTACAAACTTTAACTGATTCCTTGGTCCTAAAAAAATAAACTGATTCCTTGGTTTTAAGACTTTTGATAAAAATTGTTATGTCAATATCTTGATCACTAACCCTCTTCAATGGTCTTTATTCCCTAATATCTTAGGTGAATCGATGACCGTTGAAGGTTTGACATAAAGTTACGAGAGGCCCCACAATAAATCAGCACAAAGAATTAAGATATTGACAATGCATCATCTTTGAACCAGAACGCCTTTCAACTCAAAATAGAGTTCAGCCTTCGAAAACAGGGATGGACAGTTTGCTCCACCTTTCTTCTGGGAGACGATTCTCTTTTGACGAAGGGGGACCGTTTTAGTTGATGTTTGAAGACGTGAGGCCAGAAACAGTTTCTTCCGGTTCTTGAATGCGACGATGGGTAATCTATTTCTCGGCTTTCCTTCTTTATCGCAAGTCCTGAAAGTCTTCACGAGACACCATGAAATCGTTGCAAGCTTTCTCAAGGAATTCCAATTGTGCGTCCATCTGCAATCTTGTCAATACAATGCACTGTATCCGTGCTACCGATACCAATGATAGAGATGATCTATTAGGATAAGCATTGTATGCAATGAAAAGTTATATTACAATGCAAATATCTTTATTATATGGCAACACTTACAGAAACAAACAACAATGTGTAACTGCCAATTAAAAGGAAATAACTGCAATAAAGCAATAATCAACCTCTAGGAATTGTTGAGCCTAGTCTCTCCCTTTACCAAATCACAAATAACAACAATCTCATGACAACTAATTGTCATTCTTATTCTATTTAAAGCAAAACCAAATAACCTAATTACTTCGGCTTTTCGCTCCATGCTTAGTATAGAAAAACTTGCTAGGACGCCTACTAACACAAGATTGAACATCTTTGACTAATTATTCGGACCCAAAAGTGCGAGAAGAAAAGCCCTATAGTTGCCGGATGTTTCAGAGTGAACTGCATCATTCAATGTCTTCTTATATTTCTTTGCATATTCAGCTTTGATGTATTTCATATCAATCTCAGTCCTTGTTACAATGACCCTTATGAGTGTGTTATCATTAGTCCCTAAACCTTTCATTGCCTTATACAATACCTGCATGGTGGCAAAAGTAATATACAAATTTTTTGTATAGGAAAATTAAGACATTCATGACATGTTTGGATAAACAGTTTAATCAAGTGATTATAGTATTTGTGCGTATCATATATCTGGTTTTGCATTAGCCATTTCTATAACAAAAATATAATAAAGTAAAATTGTTTATAAAAAAGTTTAACATTATTTTCATAATCTATTCTAGACGGCTTTAGGAAATAAACAGCTTGTGACATAAGTTGTTTCCTAAAGTTGAAGGGCTGAGGAATACCTTTGCAAAATGCTTTGCTGGATTAGTAGCACATTGAATTATTGTCACAAGTGCTCGACTGAAATTCCCGGATGTTTCATTCTTTACTGCCTGATATAAATTCAGCTTGAAATTATATACCACAATAGATAAATGAAGTTGAAGTTTGATAAGATCAATTTGATCCAGTTACCTTCTTCAGTGAGTGACCATACATGTCATGATAAATAGAATTGACGGCAGCCAAATGCGTGCCACTCCGTTCACTGAATATTTGGACAAAAGTCTTTTCATTGGATCCGAGTTTCTTTTCCGCGGTTTTGTATAGAACTTTTGCATCCTTCTCAGCGATTTCTCTATCAAACTCGGGGCCTTCCTGGTGAGGGGTGCTTACATATGCAAGCAAGAGCTTAACAAGTTTTTTTTGCATAAATGGATTAGTTAGTTATTAGTAGTTGCAGCTCCTTTGTTTTATTAACTTGTAAACAAAAAACTAAGACAAGTTATCATGAAAGCAATCAAGTAATCTTATTAGACAAGGTACTTGCACCCTACGAGGAACACCTAGAAGAAATGGTGATCAAGAGGAGCTACAACTTTTTATGATTCATGCGCAATATAAACGACATTTACACATTGAAACCTCACCTTTTGCAGATCCCCGGAAGTGTTTGATTCAATTTCCTGCTCGAGATAAACATCAAATTTTGAATGGTATATCTTTTTTAGATATTGTAGATGGGATGGAGTACGCGAACAAATTACTTCAGTAGCAGCTTCAACGTTTTTGTCCACAACTAAAGACTTCCTAATGATTTCTACATCGCGTCCTGCAGGGTCAGGCATCCAAAGCAGGACTGCAGTCTGCAAAACCAAATAAAGTGTGAGATAAAGAATAACATGATCATTGAGTGTATACTCTCATTAGTAATTTAGTACCTCTAACTTTCCTCTTAGCTCTGAAACTAAGCATTTAGAAAGCTCCTCCGCGTATGTTGTTTCATATTCTTGTTGGATGAAGGCGCGCTGCGTCGCATCTCGATGAGCCAGAATATTGATCACAACACTTGTGTCACAGCCAAATCCTGCATAACCACAAATCAAACTACACTTATTTCTAAAATGAAATTAGGGGAAAAAATACTTATTTGGAGAATAAACGTTTGTTAGAGTTAGTAGTGTTATTGAAAAAAGTATGTTAGTTTGTTAGTACATTATAATAGTGTCATGTATTACATTCGTTGGGGGAGCAACATTGAGCATGATCGTCGTCACTTTGGACAAAGAGCAATCATATAAATGAGATTGTACACCACATCTTCATCCAACACCTTAAGACATAGGATATATGAGTTTTCTTACTTATATATTGCTCAACATTTACTCTTATATTCAATGAGACTTTTAACTTACCGACACATCTCCAACCACCAACATACTTGATTGTCCTAATATTAGTGATTGGACAACAAATGAACTAACGAATGTTGGATAGGGTCCAACACCATATTAAACTTTGAGATGGACCTAAATCTACCCTTACAAAACCGGCTCATAAGATGAGAAATGCCTCCACTTATCAACCTGTGTTTAGGTTTTATCTCGTCCAATTAAACTTTTGACAACAATCATTATCTTATAAGCCGATTTTGTGGAATCAAATTATGTAAAATCAAATTCTAAGAGCATACATTATATAAGAAGGATACATATATTTTTATAAACGTTACTTAAAGTGAAGTTTCAGACATTTTACTATGAAATATAAACGTTACTTAAAGTGAAGTTTCAGACATTTTACTATGCGGTGTCTCAGTCAATATTCATAAGGCATGATTAAAAGCATGCATGCTACACCCCTGTGAGCTTAGCTCAGTTGGTAAAGATATTACAAATTATATACAGGGGCCGGAATTCGAAAAAGTACCTTTGAAAGCACGGTAAAGCTGCACGGCATCGTCTAGAGGAGAAGGAGGAACTGGAGGTACAACAAGTGTAGCCATCTTCCTCTCAATGAAAACAATAAAAGTAAAACAAAGAAAGAAATAACCTGTCCCCAAAACATACCATACAACATGCAATTTATAGTGAAACTGTTTGTTTTTTTGTTTACTCATTTCAAATAAATTAAACGAAATTTTTTAAACGAGTACATTAAATATGTATTTCTTTTTGACAAACTTTTTGTTTTATATAAATTTTATATAAATGACCGGCTAAGTTTTTTGTTTTAATTTCGTAGGGTACGATTTTTTTTTGAAGGATTTTCGTAGAGTACGATGTTCTTTACTTTTATATACAAAAATTCATTAATTATTTACTTTGTTCTCTTAGTGAAATTAAATGAGGACAACGGATTGTTTTCATATATTTATGTCAGAATACATTGCCTTTCTTCTTCTTATTATTATTTAAAAAATAGAAATCTATTTGGCTCAAGGATGTGCTTCTTAAGGTGGTGGTGTTTGTGTGACGTTTGTTTCGGGACAGATTGCCTACTAAAGACAATCTACTCCGGTGAGGTGTTTTTAACCATGATTCTAGGTTGTGCGTGGCAGGGTGTGACTTTGTTGAATCGTCTCCTCATTTATTTTTGCATTGTAATATTTTTTGTTCTGTTTGGCACTTGATTTATAGTTGGATAGGTGTCTCGGTGACCAACCCTTTTTATGTGCCTGATCATTTTCATCAGTTTGGCTATAGTGGTGGGATAGGGAAGAAGCGGCGCTCAATTTTACAGGTTATTTGGTATGCAACTGTTTGGGAAATCTGGAAGGAAATGAATAACAGGTTGTTTAAGGGCAAAGCTAGCCCCGTTTTTCAGGTGGTTGATAGGATTAAGTCCATCTCCTATATGTGGTTGAAGGCGAAGCACATTCCTCTTCCTTCAATTTGCATGGCTGGTGGCTTAGTCCGTTCACCATATTGGGCATAGACTAATTTTCCTTTCTTTGTATTCTCTTTTTCAGTTTTGCTTCCCTTTGTAAATTTTGTACAGACCTTGTCGTTTGTCCTCGACACTCCTTGTGTGAGGATTAATGCGTTTATGTGGTAATATATTTCGTTTTAGCCTCTTCAAAAAAGAAAAAAAATTGACCATGAAATCCACCAAATGAATGAGATTAAGAGTTTAAATGAGGACATTTAAGGTAAAATAATGATTTTTTTTATCAAGTATTCTAATGGTTAAAAATTCACTTTTTTTTTTTTTTTTGAATAAGCTAAAATGAATTATATTACCTCCACAAAAGAGTCCTTCCTAGCACAAGACGTACTAAAGAGAGGACAACAGAGTTAAAGCCAATATTTACAGAAGTTGCATGTACAAAGCGAACAATAAAAAACTGAAAAGAAACTCTTAGCCTATACCCAGTATGGTAAACGGACTAAGCCACCACCCATGGTAATTGATGGGAAGAGAAATATACTTCGCTTTCAACCACGTGAAGGCAAGCGACTTGATCTTGTCGACCACCTGATAAACCGGGCATTCTTTGCCATTAAACAGCCTATTGTTTCTTTCCTTCCATATTTCCCAATTTTCCGCGAACCAAATAACCTGAAGAATGGACCGGTGGCCCTTTGTGGCGCCACCGCAACCGCTAAACTAATAAAAATGATTCGACACCTGAGAAGGTGCAACCATTGACAAGCCTAGCCACCTATAAATCAAATGCCAAATAGAACCAAAAAAATTACAATGTAGAAATAAGTGATTTGATGTTTCCAAAGAGCCACATCCAGACACACACTGCCTAGATGCTTGGTCAATAACACCACGACGGAACAAGTTGTCTTTTGTGGACAGTCTATCTCGGAGCATGCGCCACCCAAAAAGCACCACCTTCAACGGTACATCTTTATGCCATAGGGACAAAGCATCCACCGAAGACACTAACGGAGGTTGAAGAGTGAGAAATTTGTAGGCATTTCGAACAGAGAAGGTATTCGTTGATTCTAGCGCCCAACGCCATCTGTCAATATTATTAACCTGCAAATTCACATTCTGAAGCAATGATATGAGATCCCCCAACAGCCCCTCCTCCCAAGCAAACAACCTCCGCCTCCATTTCCAAGCCTCACCGTCCACCCGCCAGCCTAAATGACACATATCGGACACTGACGCTCCCTTAAACAACGATAAATCATATAGTCTATTGAACCTGACCCTAAACTCCTCACCACCACACCAAACATCGGACCAAAAGAAAGTGTTCTTCTCATTGCCTACCGACCTATGCACGTGGGTTGCGAACCACTCCTCCCTACACAGAGCGGAAATATCGCGCCACCACATGGAGGCCTCCCGATCCCCTCCCAACAAAAAAACTTTACTTTTAAAATGTTCATACAACCTGAACTAAGCTCACAGAAAAAATAGGAACTTTAGTTTTATTATATTAATAATAGATAATCTAAACTAATTTTTTATAAAGATTGTTTTTTGACCATGTATTTTTTGTCTTAATAAAAAATATAAATGACCAGCTATGATTTTTCTTCATCTCTTATTAATGAATCACGTCTGCATAAAAATATAGTGCAAAAAATTCTACTCCTTTCATCTCAAAATAAGTGATCTTGTTTGATCATGTGTCCTGTTCACGTCATATACTTTGACTGTATTTTTTTACTATTATATAAAGATAATTTGTTAACATATAAAATGCTGTTGGATTTGTCTCCATTAATATTTTTATAATTTTTACAAATACGTAATTAAAGATATTGAAGATCAAAGATCAATTTTGGTTAAAGTGAATTCAAACAAAGAAATTTATTATAAAGAAACGGATTCTAAAAAATGTACTCATTTCCCTCTCAAAAAAAATGTACTCATCTCAAATAATTTAAACAAATTTTTTAATAAGTGCATTGAAGATGTATGTGTTTACAAAGTTTTTGTTTTATACACATGACCGGCTAAGTTTTTTGTTTTCATATCGTAAAATACGATGTTATTTAATTTATAAATAAATGAAAAAGCAATTTATAATTTCTTTCATAATTAATACCTTTAGTCCTTGACGGGACAAAGTTGTATTGAGAATTTAAGTTCAAATAATCTAAACAAGTCCGTCGAAGATGGGTTTTTTACCAAGTTTTATTTTTCTTCTTCCTTTTAATATGATTTTTTTTTTGAGGAATCCTTTTAATATAAATAAATAGAAGTTCTTTCAAGAAAATAAATAATAAATAAATAAAAGTTATCGAAAAGGAAGGCTAAAATTATTATACTGTTCGAATAAAAAATCTCTTATTTGTAAATGAGTTGTTTAAGCAAATTCGCATCACATCACATGTCATCGTGAGTTTATCTTAGTTTGTAAGAACAATGCATAATATTTGTAAGGTTTGTGGTTCGATCCCCGGCCATCACAAAAACAAAAAAAAGACTCGCATCGCATAAAACAACTCATTTATTTTTTTTCCTAAAAGAAAATTATCTATTTGTTGCTATATTAATATGTTATTTACATGTCCCTTTGTATTAACTTAAAATATTATTCAAGCGTTTTTTAATTAATAGTATATGCAAGAAATTTTAAAATAAAAAGTAAATAGGTGAGTTTAAAATCTGTATCACAATAGTTAAAAATTAATGCCCTCACACCGACCCCCAGTTTTTTTTTGAAAATGAATGAGAAATACATGAAAATATGTGTTAAATAACATTTAAAAATTTAAATTTTGTTATAAAGACGAAATTAATGTTGAGAAAAAATAATTTTTTACTAACAATTACTACAGTCCACAAAGACCTAATCGAAAATATATTGTATAGTAGTTGGAGGACTTGATTACAATTTTTTTTAGATAGATGAAATGATAATAGACATTAGAAAGTTACTCATATAAGTGGAAGAGTCGAGGTTCGAACCACGGTCAAGATGTCTTGTCTAATATTTCAATATTTTTGTCGGTTGAGTTAGTACTTATAAACGATTATAGCTTTTCTATTTTAAACTAATTAAAAATTCTCAACATTAATTTAACAATTTATTTATAACTTTCAAATATACAAACAAAAAAAAGAGTAGGTGTATACTCCAACCAAGAAATACAACGCAATGATACAAGATAGAACCAACCAAGATACAAGCCACATAGGAGGTGGACAATAGACATCACACTGAAGCTATGAAGCATGACACTTCTCGGATTAATTTATGTGACATTTTCAAATTATTATCAATGTCGGCGTATCAGTGTCTGTGCCGTGGCGGTGTTCATGTATGTAAAGTGAAACAATCAAATGATTATGTTCACAACCAAGAAATACACAAGTCCCTAATTGAAACTAAAATGCGAGTGTGTGATAATGCTTACAAAGCACAACAAACTACCAAATTTTAAACATTTAAACATCATTGTTTGAAAAATCTCCGAAATAAAACATGATTGAACATCTTTGACTAGTGATTCGGACCCAAAAGTGCGAGAAGAAAATCCCTGTAGTTGCCAGATGTTTCTGAGTGAACTGCATCATTCAATGTCTTCTTGTATTTCTTTGCATATTCAGCTTTGACATACTGCATATCAATCTCAGTCCTTGTTACAATGACCCTTATCAGTGTGCTATCATTAGTCCCCATACCTTTCATCGCCTTATACAACACCTGCATCGAGGCAAAAGTGTGAATTTACAAATTTTGTGTAATTGAAAGTTTAGACGTTCAAAAGGTTCTATAATATTCCTAATCTATGATGAAAAACTGACACCGTATACAACTCTGACACCGTATACAACTCTGACACGTAAACATCGGTAATAATATTAAAAAATAGAAGTGATTGAATATAACCACATTTGTCGGTGACATCGCATGCTATGAAGCACAGACACCCCTAAAGGAAGTATTTTTCCTAAAGTTGAAGTGAAGATGAATGAATACCTTTGCAAAATACTTTGCTGGATTAGTAGCACATTCAGTTATTGTCAAAAGTGCGAGACCGAAATTCCCGGATGCTTCATTCTTTACTGCCTGATATGAATTTAACTTGAAATTCAATATCTCAATAGATAAATGAAGTTGAATTGATAGGATTAAAGTGATCAAGTTACCTTCTTCAATGAGTGACCATACATGTCATGATAATAGGAACTGACGGCAGCCAAATGTGCGCTGCTCCGTTCACTGAATATTTGGACAAATGTCTTTTCATCGGTTCCCAGTTTCTTTTCCCCCGCTTTGTACAGAACCTTTGCATCCTTCTGAGCAATTTCTCTATTAACCTCGAGGCCTTCGTGTCGAGGGGTGGTTAAATACCTAAGCAAGATCTTAACAAGTTTTTTACATAAAGCGGTTAGTTTTCAATTGTTGCAGCTCCTTTGATGATTTGGGGTAGAACTGTTCTAAAACGAAAAAACAGAAGCAAACTGAACCGCTACAAAAAAAAAACCAAACACTGACTGACAATTAACGAACTGAACCATTTTTTAAATAGTTCTAATATTTGAGTTTGATCAGTTTTTGGTTTTTTTACAACAGACCTACTTATCAGTTAAAAATAGCATTTTGGTCCAATTTTGTTCACATAAAATCAGTTCAGTTCAAAAAACTACGTTTTTGATGTTTTGTATATGTAGTTTTCATACGGTTCGGAATCACAGAACCAGTGCATGTGCACCTAACCTTTATACCAATCTGGAATGGGACGAACCATAAACAATTCGGTTCAGTTTTACCAAACTAATGTAACATATCAGTTCGATTTGGTTTCCTTCCTGTATTGAACTATGAATAATCCTAAAAGGAAGACCCTTAATATGACTAATTTGTGATGTGATAGCTATGGTTTTTCATACCTAAAATCCACACACAAGAACAAGAGAAGCTACAACTGTTTTATGATCCCTATAGGGGTTTCATTCAACTTCATGCTCAACATAAACGACATTTACACATAGAAACCTCACCTTTTGATGATCCCCGGATGTGTTTAATTCAATTTCCTGCTCAAGATAAACGCCAAACTTTGAATGGTATAACTGTTTTAGATATTGTAGTTGGGACGGAGTACGTGAACATATTACTTCGGTGGCAGCTTCAAGGTTTCTGTCCACAACTAGCGACTTCCTAATGATTTCTGCATCACGTCCTGCAGGGTCAGGCAACCAAAGTAGAACTGCAGTCTGATAAATAGAAAAGTGTAAGATAATTGATGAAATATTACACGAAACACAATTGGTAGAAATTCAAAGAAAGCAATTCTAAGTTATTCAAAGCTTGATCTACTTTTGTAAAATCTTTCAATTGAACGTTGTGTTGGAATGATTGATTTTGCATTATACAATAAGCTATTATATAAGTAAATTAGTACCTCTAATTTTCCTTTCAGCTCAGAAACTAAGCGTTTCGATAGCTCCTCAGAATATGTTGCTTTGTATTCTTGTTGGAGGTAGGCACGCTGTGTAGCGTCTCTATGAGCAAGAATATTTATCACTGCAGTTGTGTCACACCCAAATCCTGTAAAACCATAGAATTAGGATGGAAAAAAAAAAGTTCCATATGCACGGAATATCATTACTCATAAGTAATCTCTTTATACAAAGAATCATACAGATATCACAGTACACTTTTTTCTAAAATGAAATTAGACAGAAAATACTTATTAGGAGGATAAAACTTTCTTCCAGTTAGTTAGTTAGTCTTGCAGCGAGCTCTTTATAAATTGAGCATCATGCATCACATTTTACTATCGCTTATAAAATATGAAACCATTCAAATTTTAGTCTCTTACAAGTTTCCAAAGTACATTGTCCCCTAGTTCGTCATAATATGGTAAAAAATGTAGATCTAGTAGCTGCATATATTTCAATTTTCCGAGAAAATTATACCATCTATGATACAATAGTTTTAATTTTGTAATGATTTGGGTATAGCTGAACAGCGGTTATAAAGTGAGGGGCAACCCTCACATCTCAAGTCAGTTTTGTTAGATTAAGTTTGGCAAAACTTCAGTTCTAAGACGATACAGAGTTTATCATAGACTACTGGGGCTACTTGTCATCGAACCACCTGAGTCTAAGTCACGCTCTAGATATCCAGTCTTAGGCGTGAGTAAGGTGAGTTGAATAATGGTTAGAACTGAGGGACAATCCTCAATTTTAGATAAAATCAATTTTACATAATCAATTCACTTAAAATCCAATTTTTGTCAGCGCAGAACGAAACATACTCAATCCAGACTAAAAGTCAATTCTAGAGACAAAACTCTAGATTTTTGCTTCAAGATAAAGGGCTCGTTTGGATTGAGCTTATTTTGAGCTTATGCAAATAAATAAGCTTGTATTTATTATTCATAAGCTTGTTAAGGTAGTTTATGAAAAAACAACTTATGAAGATAAAATTTTCGTTAGTGAGAACTTATGAATTAATATAAAAGTCTATTTTTTTGCATAAGCTATTTTTCATAAGCTCAATCCAAACGGGGTCAAAATCTAGAGACAAAATCAATTATAGTAGAGTACAACCAAACATGTAAAAATCCATTCTACACATGTAGAATCATTTTTGATTCCTCCAAAATGGAATCAAACATATATTAGGGGACTTTTTGGATAAACAACACATTTTACAGCTTACATCACAAGAACTTATTATGATAAGCGCTTATGTATAACCTTACATAGCTATCTGGGAGAACCTATGAAATTAAGTTGAAAAAAACTTATCAAAAATATCATAAGTTGTTTTCATAAGCTTTCTAACCAGTCTCACAAAACATATGTTATGTCACTAAATAAAGGCAAATAAGTCAATCCAAACATGGCCTAAAACAAGTTACTTACTAAACAATTAGTACTATACAAAGTCAATATTCATAAATCATAAGGTATGATTAAAAGCATATATTCAACATCATCAGCACAAGTTAGGAGAGAAATATGGTACCTTTAAAAGCACGGTAAAGTTGCATGGCATCATCTCTAGGAGAAGGTGGAATTGGAGGTACAATTAGTGTAGCCATTTTTTTCTTCTTCTTTCTCTGTATGAAAACAGAAAAAAGCAAAACAAGAAAAGAGATAGAAAAGAAAGAAAGAAACAAGATAGTTTTAAAAGGAAAAGGTGACAATGATGTTTGAAATGCAATTATTGTTCAACCAATGGAAAGAAAGTGTGTATCTGTCAACTAAGCGTGCCATCTGGACAACATACAATTATTATACTCCCTCCGTCCCTTGTCCCTTGTGAAATGACACACTTGATTTTGTCACACATACTAATTAATGCATAATTTTGATCTTAAATAATTTTATCAATTTATTAGAAAAAATTATAAAAATTTGATATTTTAAAAATATTCATCGAGACAAATTCAACGACATCTTATATGTTATTATTTATCTTTGAATATTAGTAAGAAAAATACAATCAAAATATGTTAGGTCAATAATGCACATTTTCAAATAGGTCATCTATTGTAAGATGGAGGGAGTAGTATAAACGTAGATTGTTATAGTGTAAACAAAGATAATTGAATTTTTCAAAAACGAAAACAATAAGACAATTGAAATTATTATTTTTTAAATAAAATGTTAGTAACTTATGTCTGCATATGTTAAAAAAAATCAACAATAGAAATTTCACTTTGACAAAAACTATTGATACCTCCTTTCAAAAAAAAACTACTGATACCTTTTAAATGGATCTTAGTATATTCTTAAAAGAATTAATCTCCACTCTTGTGCGCAAAAAATACATTTGATTTATGAAAAAAATATACCATTTGGACAACATCCAAGTATGGTATGAATGCAACTACTTGATATTTATTTATTTATTTTTAAATAAGTGCTTTGAAAATGTCATTTTTGACAGGCCAAGTCTTTGTTTTTGTTCTATACAAGTGATTGGCCAAGTTTATGTTTTAATTTTTTAGAATACGTTCTTTGACTTAGACTTATAAATAAATGGGAAAAAAAAATCAAAAGGTAAATTTTAGTATATAAAAAAAGTAAGGGTTTTTCTATCATGCACGTATTAAAAAGTTTAAAATAGAAATTTTGTATTAGAGTTTGTAAATTTAATATTAAATACAAAACTTTTGAATAAATAATTGTTGTTTTTCAAAAAAAAAAGAGTTACTGTTATTAGTTGTTTTAACATGTGCAATGTTGCACATGTTAGACAAATTCAAAAAGTAAAAACTTATGTTGTATTCATTATATTTTCAAAACAAAATAGTCTCTTATCATATCATTTTTCTTGTTATAATATCTTCATAATAAATAAATTTTAAACGGTCTCTGTGATAAGCTTAGTTGGTAAGGACTTTATATAATTAATATTTAGGGTTCGAACTTTGGACACCCTATTTATTCTTTGGATACCCTATTTATTCTCTTTTAAAAGAGAATTTCAAGTCATTATTCAACTTGACAAAAAAAATTAAAGTCTTCGTGAACTTAGCTCAGTTGGTAGGGACAATGCATAATACATGCAAGGTCCAGAGTTAAAACCTCGACAAAAAAAAATTTAAAACAAAAAAGATACATTAATATTGTAACCTTATTAGTAAAAAAAGAAAAACCCACTTTTTGACCAAGTTTTTGTTTTATTAAATGACTGGCCAAGTCTTTGTTTAATTTTTTTTTTGGTGGGTAAAAGTCTTTGTTTAGCCCTCAAAAAGTCTTTCTTTAAATATCTTAATATGTTCTTTGATTAATAAATGAAGGACAAAATAATTATTATTTTCCTGAAGTACCTTGAAAATAAAAACTCATATTAATATAATTTTTTTAGTTTTTGAAGCATTGTACTCTTGTTAGGAAACCAAGAAAAATGCTTCTTATAAAGAAAAATTAGAAAAAATGCTAGTACAGTACTACAATGCTTCAAAAGAGTACAATGCTTATACCCGATCATACTTAGCTACCGTTCAATGGTTCAATTATTTTTTAAGTTGGCTATAGACGACTTAAAAGGTGATTAGACCCCTTTAAAAAGTGTCAAATTGCAATTAACTACCGCTGAAAAGGTTAAACAGTAGTTTACTATCGTTAAGTAAGGTTTTAGGAATTTCAAAAGTGGAAAGAGTAATATTTTCTTTTAACTATCTCAGCGGTAATTCATGCTCAGGTGACGGATCATTTTAACCAATTCAGTGTCAGTGGTGGTATCGCGAAGACGCGTTGTTCAATATCTCAGGTGATTTGGTTTGCAACTGTTTGGGAAATCTGGAAAGAAAGAAATAACAGACACTTTAACGACAAATAATGCTCGATAAGTCAAGTGCTCGATAAGATTAAGTCACTTGCATTTAGGTGGTTGAAGGTGAAATTCCCTACTCTTCCCTTCAATTACCATGGTTGGTGGCTTAGTCCGTTCACAATGTTGGGCATAGGATGATAGTTATTTCTTTTTAGTTGTTTTTTGTACAGCTTCCCTCTTGTAAATACTGTTTCGACACTATTTTTGTCTTTCCTTTGTACACCTTGCACTAGGAAAGACTTTTTGAGTTGGTAATATAATCCATTTTAGCCTCTTAAAAAAAATATTTTCTTCTAACTATTAATTTTTCAACACTATAAGTTTCAAGCGCGTTTTTTTTTTTTTTAAAATACTCTTTTTTGAGT
>Ga0228711_1000593_pt1 | contig 46148 bp, 31 predicted proteins | sample MedpolnodulmetaG_2_FD_177996 | JGI IMG/M metagenome (GOLD analysis project Ga0228711, IMG submission 177996) | Root nodule microbial communities from Medicago polymorpha collected in Santa Monica, California, United States - brown nodules | ecosystem: Host-associated > Plants > Roots > Nodule...
TGCCCCCCCCCCCCCCCCTCTTATTAATAATATATACGAGCATTTGAGAAATAATTAGAGTGAGGCGTCTACCTAGTTGGGAGCTGGGACATCCTTTATTCTCTTTGATGTCATTATGCTCTTAATTTTGCAAAAAAAAAAATTGTTTTTTATTATGAAAAATACTTAGTTAGTTACGATGATAAAAATAATATGCAATGTTATCGTGTGTTATTTATTGTGATGTTTCTAGATTTATTTCTCTCATATGTAGGTAGGTGTCTTTCTTTATAGGCTATTATTGTTCAAAATAAATTGTTTAGCAGAATCTGAGTTCAGTTTCTTGGTGGAACAATATTGGTCCGACTTTACTTATATTTCATTTGACTTCCAAATCACCCCTTTCCCTAATAATCAATGAGTTAACACAAAAAAAAAATATTAATATTGCTTTTGATCCAATAAATGTACTTATGTTAATTAAGTTTGTTTATTCCATTAATATTTAATCATGAATGTCTAAGGTCCTACAAACCTCATTGATTTATGCAATTTGATGTTTTTGTTGAAAAAAGACCATTAAATCTTGGATAGCACTTTGGCGACATTGAGGTGTCAATGTCATGTGACATTGGCCAACCACAGTGTCACAAGTGTACAAAAAGACAAAAAACCATAACTTAAACCATACTTGTTAATGAGAAAGAAGAAAGTTATGATTTTTTTATCTTTTTGTACACTTGTGACATTGTGACTGGTCAATATCACATGACATTGGCACCCCAATGTCACCAAAATGCTATCCTTAAATTTTGCATCTATTAGATCTAATGGTGCACCATCATCGTTATATTTTGGTTATAAACAGAAATTAACTACTTTTAAACTATTTAATTTAATTTAATGCCTTTATTCATAATATATTCTTCATTTACTTCAAAAACATTTAATGTGTATAGTTGAGTAAAATTTTCAACTATATATTGAAAATGATAATTTAGTAATTTGGCGTATCTTGTTTTACATAAAAGTATAAAAAATTAATTGCATTTAATTTTTTTTTAATAAGAGTAGTTTTTTATTTTTATTTTGCATATAATGGTGATAGAAGATGGATGTTAAATATTGTAAATAAATATAGATTTTAAATGTGTGTGAAGTTCATTGCAAAAGTTAACTCAAATGATTATAATATTGACGAAATTATCCATATTTTGTTAAATGAATTTGAATCTCATCTATAAATTAATAGCATAAGTGATCATACACATTTTATACACCCTTGTATGTGAAACTCCAAACAATCTATAAACAAGGAGATGTAATAAAGGAAACATATGTTTAATCGAAAGAAATATATAAAGTGAGTGGGATTTAAAGAGAATGATGATGTTCTTCTTCAATTAGCAACGTCATTTGTTTGGTATCATTACCAAACCCAACGGTTATCTTCTCCCAAAGTAAAAGTGGAACAAAAAAAATAAATTTGCATTCTGACACAATCAATTAAATAAGGTATCTACGAGACAAGTTCATGTGAGGTGTGAAAATGGAAAATCAGTTAATAACAGTAACATCATCATAATACTCATTCACTCACCATTCTTCTTCTTCTTCTTTGAGACATGGACATTGCTTCAGTTTCAAAGCTATCCCTAGTAGTAGTAACAACATTGTTTGTTTTGTTTTTGGGTTGTCATAGCAATGTTACATATGATAGAAAGTCTCTTCTCATCAATGGCCAAAGAAGAATCCTAATTTCTGGTTCCATTCACTATCCTAGAAGCACCCCTGAAGTATGTTTGCAATTGCATTTCAATTTTCAAGCTTCTATAATAGTTAACGTTCTTGGTGTGTAATTTGTTTCAAATGTGTGATTTTTAGATGTGGGAAGATCTAATTAGGAAAGCCAAACATGGCGGTCTTGATGTTATAGACACTTATGTCTTCTGGGATGTTCATGAACCATCTCCTAGCAATGTAATTTTCATGAAAGCCCTTTTGAGAAAAATATATTTTTTTTTTTATGTTTTATTTTTTTTTCTGATTATGGGTTGCATTGCAGTACAATTTTGAAGGAAGATATGATTTAGTAAGGTTTATTAAGACGGTGCAAAAAGCGGGGCTTTATGCCAATCTTCGCATTGGACCTTATGTATGCGCTGAGTGGAACTTTGGGTATAATGCATGCTGCTGCTTCCATTTTAATTTCATTCCTTTTTATGTAATTTTGTTGTGATTAACAATTTTATTCTTTAATGGTGTAGAGGAATTCCTGTTTGGTTGAAGTATGTCCCCGGAATAAGCTTCAGAACGGATAATGGGCCTTTCAAGGTTGATTTTTTTTTTTGTTTTGATTTTATGATAATAATTTGGTTTCTTGGTTTTGACGGAGTCTTGAATAATATGATTGATATAAATTTTATTTTGGGTTTAGGCTGCAATGCAAGGTTTTACTCAGAAGATTGTCCAAATGATGAAGAGTGAAAAGTTGTTTCAGTCTCAGGGTGGTCCAATAATTCTTTCTCAGGTATGCATTTCTCTTTTGAATGTGTGCGCATTTGAAGGAAATGCTCAAAAACCTAGGAGTAGATGAAACATAAGTGTAATTCATATTTCATACCATCAAATTACTACTTCAAGATGTAGTCCTATTGTTTTCTAGATCAGATAAGTTATTTGAACAACAAAATACACATATTGTGTGTGTTTATCTCTATCCCTCTCTTACCTTTTGCTACAGTCTATGTACATTTCAAAAATATACAGAAAAATCAAATGATACTGCATTCGACATCAAAGTTTTGATGTGAAAAAATTATTTGTCTTTCTAGATTGAAAACGAATACGGACCAGAGAGCGGGGCAATGGGAGCTGCTGGTCATGCATACCTAAACTGGGCTGCAAATATGGCTGTTGGATTGGGAACAGGAGTCCCTTGGGTGATGTGCAAGGAAAATGATGCCCCAGATCCTGTGGTGAGCTCTTTCATTCTCTTGGTTAACCTGTTTGCTTCAGCTGTCACACTTAAGGGGGATTGATTGAGTTCAAGAATTGAAATTATCGAGTCTCAAGCTCTATATTTAGGCTCACCATCATTATATACTTATTGAGGGTTGAATATGATCCATCCAATTCTCCCCTACAGATTAATTCATGTAATGGTTTTTACTGTGACGATTTCTCTCCGAATAAACCATATAAGCCTAGCATGTGGACTGAGTCTTGGAGTGGCTGGTAAGCTATATATTGCTCTGATTTTAGATATAATTGTCTAATTTCCTCACCCTTTTATTCTTCTGATCTCTTTCTTTCTGTTCTCCATGATCATAAGGTTTACAGATTTTGGTGGCGCAATTCACCAGCGACCAGTTCAGGATCTAGCATTTGCAGTTGCTCGTTTCATTCAGAAGGGTGGCTCATATGTGAATTACTACATGGTTGGTCACCTTCTATGAATTTATTTTTCAGATTTCCAGAAATAACTTTAACTATTCGGATAAGGTTTAGTTATTTTTGTTGCAAGAAAACATGTGGTGCTTTGCTTTGAACCTTAAGTTTTACCTTTGTCCATAATGATAAACTATAGTACCATGGAGGAACCAATTTTGGACGATCAGCTGGCGGTCCATTCATTACTACAAGCTATGACTATGATGCTCCAATTGATGAATATGGTAAGAAAATCATACTTGTCAAGAGCAGATTCTTCAATATTTTTGTTTGCTAGGTGATTCACTGAGAATTTGAATGGATAGTATAGATATAGTTCGCCACGCTTATGAAATAGTGTATCATAAATATACATGCATTTGATCTGAACCTCATGTTGAGTTGATTCTTGGATCATTTCAACACCTGAGTGGTCTTAAAGATAGTTTAATGATGTTCTTGTTCCATCATGAACCAAAAGAGAGCTTTTACAATTGAGCACTTCACCATGTTTAGGTTTGGTCAGGCAACCAAAATATAGTCATTTGAAGGAGCTTCATAAAGCTATCAAGCGATGTGAGCATGCTTTGGTTTCATCGGATCCTACTGTTACACCATTAGGAACACTTCAACAGGTAAATTGTCACTGATATTGAAGCAACTAACCCTCTTCTAGTTCTGTGCTTGTTTATGTTAAAGTACTATTGCGGTGACAACCTTGTTCTCTCTGTCTGTGCTTGGTGATTTTCCAGGCTCATGTATTCTCTGCAGGAACTACAGAATGTGCAGCTTTTCTAGCAAACTATCATCTAAAGTCTGCTGCTACTGTGGTTTTCAATAACAGGCACTATGACTTGCCTCCATGGTCCATAAGCATCCTTCCTGATTGCAGAACTTCCGTATTTAATACTGCAAATGTAAGAACATATTGCAGGACCTTTTATACTATGTTGATTCAAAGTGAGATTCATGTACAAGATAGATACAGACTAGAGATACGTACCGGTTGAGTACAATGTAGTATCGAGTCTAGATATGACTCGCATGTATCGTAAGATACTGATAACCATTTAAATGTGATGTAACTCTCATCCATCATACTTTATTCCTATATTAAGCCTTGTCGTTTGCATCAATCAAGTATTTGACGGGAATAATATATCTTTATGAAGGTGGAAACTCAAACGTCAGTGGTAAAAATGCGTCCTGTCGGTTCCAGGTTCTCATGGGAGACCTATGATGAAGATCTATCTTCTCTAGATGAAAGTTCAAGGATTACAGCTGCTGGACTCTTAGAACACCTCAACGTTACTAGAGACACCAGTGACTATCTATGGTACATAACCAGGTAAGATGAGTCATATAATTGTTATCTCCTAGATTTCCAGTGAATTACTAAAACTTTTTGAGCTGTTGGTTTCATATCAAAACAATAATTTTCTAGGCGGTGTCTATTGTATCATTATTAAAATACCAATTCAAGCAGAAGAAATTCACTTGTTTTCGTTTCCAATAAATTCCTGTACTTGACCATTATAAGCATCTTTCAGATTACTTACACATAAAATATGCTATCCTACCTTCTCAGTTCTCAACATTTCAAATCTTACTGTTTTTTGGTTGGCACGCTGCAGTGTTGACATAAGTTCATCAGAATCATTTTTTCGAGGAGGACACAAACCCAACATTAATGTGCAGTCTGCAGGACATGCTGTCCATGTGTTTGTTAACGGGCAATTTTTAGGTATGCAGAGACACGCAGTTAAACACAGTAGTCAATATATTTGCTTATTGAGTCCGAGTTAAGTGAAGGTGACTGGTTTCTTTTAAAGGGTCGGCATTTGGGACGAGGAAACAGAGAAGTTGCACATTTATTGGGCCAGTTAATCTACATGCTGGAGCAAATAAAATTGCTCTTCTCAGCGTGACTGTCGGATTGCCGGTTAGTGCTCAATACCATGGTTCTAAATCCAACTCGAACTTGCTTCAAGTGTTTCCATTTGCTTGTCAGACACCTTGCTTGTCACTGATTGAATTTTTATTTTATTTTTGCTATTGCCATTTTTTATTGGAAGAATGTTGGCCGACATTATGAAGCATGGGAGACAGGGATCACTGGTCCAGTTGTGCTTCATGGTCTCGACCATGGACCGAAGGATTTGTCGCATAATAAATGGTCTTATCAGGTCTGATACACAAAAAATACACGTAATATAATTTATGATTCTTAAACTTCAATCAATGTAAAGAGAAATTGTTATCAAGTACAATATGTTGTTGAATAGGTTGGACTAAAAGGAGAGGCTGTGAATTTGGTAACACCTGATGGGGTCTCAGCTAATGATTGGGTTCAAGATTCACTAGCTACTCCAAGCCGGTCACAACTAAAATGGTACAAGGTAAGACCAGTTTACTAGGTTATTGTATAATTTGTTGAGATCTTCAACTAGAACCTTACCAAAAACTTCAAACCTCCAGGCTTATTTTAACACACCTGATGGCAACCAACCATTGGCTTTGGACCTGGGAAGTATGGGTAAGGGCCAAGTATGGATAAATGGACAGAGCATAGGAAGATATTGGATGGCTTATGCAAAGGGTGACTGCAATTCCTGCAACTATTCTGGGACATTCAGACCTGCAAAGTGCCAACTTGGTTGTGGACAACCCACTCAAAGATGGTACAATTTTTCTCTAATACAAGACATAACTTCAACCTTACTTCTTTGAGTGTTTAGGAAAATGTGGAGTAAATACTCAAGTTGGTCCTTGAAATCGTAGGGAAGCACCAATCTAGTCCCTCATATTATCAATTTTTCAAAATGGTCTCTTAAATTGCAAACTATTACTTAATTTCGTCCCTCTGTTTTGACATGTTATCAAATGCATCTCTGATATTATTTACTCAATGTCAAATTCAATGACCAAATTGGATAGTCGCGACATACTATTAAGTAATGATAATGACACGTTATTTTGGGTACAATGTGCCAGATCCAATGCCACTAATATTATTATTCTTCTGTATACAAGAGGCTAGTGATGAAAGAATAGACATATTTACATGTGTTCTGTTTGGAATGGTGTCGCAGGTATCATGTTCCAAGGTCCTGGCTTAAGCCAACAAAGAACCTGATAGTAGTGTTTGAAGAACTTGGCGGGAATCCTTGGAAAATTTCTTTGGTGAAGAGAACAGTACATACTGCCGCAGCTCGTTAGTGAACTCAAATGTAAGTTCACTCGCGAATTCTCTGGCTTTGCCTGAAACGGGGGTAGCCTTGGTGCAATAAGTTATATAAGTTTACATTCAGTTTGTATGTAGCTTTGCTTAGGGGTTAGTTGTGTATCTCTTTTCTTGATCTTGCACCAAACCACCATGATTTTATATAAAAGATGCAGCCTAGATTATCATTTGTAATTTACAATCTTCAATGTGTCATTTTATTGTATCTAGCTGGAAGAGAAAATTACAATTTTAAGACGTGTGCCTTATATTTTTCTTTCTAATTTGTTTGTACATACAAGTTATAAACATGTTTTTGGTTTCCGTTTGATCATCAAAATATCAGTAGTTTCAATCACCACATGGCAAAGTTGTTTAAAAGAATCAAATAATTGAGCTCAAGTGATTAATGAGCTCCATTTAAGAACAAATCATTTGGGAGAACTCAAGTTATTTGCATAGCACAATCCATCTACTTGCTTAACCAAACCAATCCTCCATAAAGCTCCTCTTTCCTGTATAGAACATGAGTCATGTCCAAACAGTTATCTACAATCTCATGCTTTGGACATTTAAGAGACAGAAGTCCGTTTAACATTAAATTGAGGTGGGAAGAAAACCTTCACCCTGAAACATTCAATATGTGGACATCTAAATAAAAATAATGTGAAGATTCTTGCAATTGGAAAGGGTGAAGGTATGTAGGTTTGGTGTATGAAATCCTTCACCTGGGAAAGACGTCAATCCAGGACAATCTCTTATTTTAAAACACTCCAATGGAAGATCACCCTGTAACATCAAAAGATACTAGATTGGGACAATCCCATATAGAAAGAATCTTGAGTTTAGGGAACAAATCTAAGGTCAAGGTAGTGAGGGAATCACAACTATTTCCAATGGACAAGCCGTGAATAAAGGAAAGATTCTCTCTTGATTTTAACGATGGGAGCAATTCGAAATTTCTACACTTGCTTATGTAAAGTTCAGTCAGGGAAGGAGGGTAAGTGGTGGATCTTAGATCAGAACAATTCATCAATTTCAACTCTTTAAGATTGGGTAATCCGTCTAGCAAATCATCTGGAAGGACATCCAATGATTCGCAACCCTTAATTCTTAGGCTCTGCAACTTTGGCGGCAAAAACAACAACTGTGATGCATTAGAAACACTGAGTGTTTCAAAGAATATTTCTTCATCAAAATTTTGGATGGATGGAGTTTTTTCCTTTACGTGGGTTGTTCCTGCGTCAGTTGCATTAGTAAGAGGAAGAACAGTTGCCTTTGTTGTGACTGGAATGTTAGCTTTAACCAAGGAAGATTGTGGGTTTGTTTCTTGTTTGATTCTAGGAATATCTGCTTCAACTTGATGGTTGACCAAGCAATCACAATGATTGTGTTGATTTGGCAACCTTGATGCACAACAACAATGACAATGATGACAGCAACAACCAAACCTTATCCCACCAAAAGAGGTTTCTTCAGAAGTAAGTTTTGCAGTATTACTTGCACACTAATCACAACATTGCAAAGGTCAAAGTTAACAACTAGAAAAGGAAATGAAATTTTATTAGAGAACAAAATCAAATAAGGATAGATAAAAGAAACCTTTTGTTCTGAATTGGCAGAACCACCTTCCAGTCTTGTCACCTCCGACAACACATTGATCCTTTCCTCTGTAGGAATTGTGAAACGTAAACAGATGTGGACACTTGAAAGTATGATACATTCAAAAGAAGCGTAATGTAATCACTACGCAACTGCTAATACAAAAGAAAAGAAAATACTCACGTGAGTGCTCCCTGTGATCCAGCATCATCATCAACAGCATGTATGTCAAGAAGAGTGTTATCTCTATCTGGTGGTGTTGCCATTGCAATTGCATTGAGAGCAAGCCTGTTACTATTCTTCTTGTGGGATCACAATTCGCGTTTTGAACCTTCCATTTTGGTAATTATATGCTCAAAAGTAATTTGGGCTTAAATTATTCAAACTAACCATGAGTGACAATGGGGCGGGGATGGTTTTTAGGCGCGTTCTAGGATACGCAATCGAGTCATATCACGCTTCGTGCGCAATCAATGACTATTTTCATTGTGGTTTTTTTGTTCATAACTGCTATCTATTTTATCACTTATAGTCCTTATTTCTGATTTATGATTCATAAGGTACAATACTAAATATTCTATAGTGTTTTTTCTTCAGAAAGCTAGACCACATTTCTTTTTGAGCATGTTATGTGTTTTTGTTGGAATGGTTATCTTTTTTGAAGATTAGTTGTTTACTCTTTATTTTCAAAAAGCTAGACCACGTTTCTTTTTAGAAAGCTAGATTCACTCTTTATTTGCTTAATGTGGTGATCAACTCTTTTTAATTATTAGCGATTCTCCTTTTTCTTTAGGAGCCAAGTTTCATAGCATAACATGGGAGATTTGTGTATGATTGAGATGAAACCGACCAATAAGGAGATTTTGGTTTAAAGGTTTTTATTATTGATGTTAGTTTTCTTGAAGTAACTACTACTTAATAGTCAAAATTTACATTTTTTTATATTGATGATTATCAGCCTACTAATATAAGGTTCCTCCTTAGGGTAATTGGTATCACTATTCTTATTGTCATGCAATTTACTTAACATTTTTCAATATTTTCTTCTAATAAGTTAGTAATGATAGAGAAACAGCTAACAAAGAAAGATAATGACATGGTTAATGAGGGTAGACTAGTCTTACTAGCTTTCTTGCATAGAGTTGTATATGTATATGATGTCAATTTGTAAACTATCTAGACTTGAAATTCACAATTTTCCTTTTAACGGTTCTACTTAGTAGCTAGACTTTTTTGTTGGAAAGAAAAGCACAATAGGGCCATTCTTAGATATCCGTGAAAGGGAATCAATTGTTGTTCTTGGTGCTTTTTAGTGAGGGTGTTCATGCTTTTTGTTTGTTTGTGAATGCAGAGCCACTGAGGGATCTTCATACAAAGAACTTGGATTTAAGACAAGCTTTATGACCACCACGATGATCCAAAAAACAAAGGGGCTAAGTTTAGTAATATGTAACTTGCTGAAGGCTTCACTCATTGGTGCGTTCATTTTTATTATTTTTTTTACAAAAATAAACGATATTTTTTCATTCAAATTGATAGAGTATATCGATACAATACAAATCCAAATTCGCTAAAAACAAAAAAGATGAATCTGTGAACAAACTCACAACATCCATGTTAATAACATAAAACGACAAAGTACATATGCCTACAAAATGACTAAAATTACTATATTCATGTCTCCGAAATACTCATGTCTCCGGATCTGCAACGTTGACGACGCCAAAGTCATTATCATTTATCGGATTTGCACTTGCTCAAAGCTAATCTTTCAACCTGAATCAAATAAACACCGCACTAAGACGGGAAATCAAAAACACACCGCACAAAGACGAGAAATCAAAACAAACAGAGTCGTTCAGAGACGACGAAATCACAAAAACAAACGAAAAAAAACTGTAAAATCACTTATTCAATTAGGATAGAAGGAAAAATAATTCGGAGGGGTCATTGGTGCGTTCATGATCATTTCATCTTACTCATTTGCATTTAATTGTTTTAATGCTTATACGATTTTTTATTTATTTATATTGTATATATCGAAACATAGCTAAAAATGGTTTTTGTCTCCAATTTAGTTTTTCATGACAGTTTTCTAACTTCCAAAAGAGATATTATATGGTTTTGCTTACACTTGGTGTTTTTCATTGTCATTAAAACTTCAATGATTTTTAAACTTAAGAGTATTTACTATAAAGAGTTCTTTTCATTTTTCAGTTTTTTTTTCTCTCTTTCAAACTGTTTTGTTTTGGTTTTGACATAATAAGTTCTCATTGTTTTACTTTAGCTCTTATCCTCGTTTTGTGATTGTATTTGTATCCATTTATTAGGATGGTTTAAAAAAACATACCCCAGAAAACACAGGAGGCTTGAATCTTCCTCCGATAATGTATTTTGAATCAAAATCATATATATACATTTCAGTGCCAACAAAGATTCTGTAAAAGTACCTCAACCACATCAATATTACTTAAACACCGGGACTATACGTATTTGATTTAAGTTCAAAGTTTTATATTTCTCGGACATGAGGGGTTATAAGTATTTGATTTAAGTCTAAAGGTTTATATTCCTCAAACAAGGGAGACTATATGTATTTTATTTATGTTTCTATTTATATTGCAGGTATAAATAATATTGTTATTATCATTTGTATTCAATATATTGGATATATTTAAATAATATATCCATTAAGTTTTATTTATAAAAAATCTAAATTTATAATCGTTAATATTTCATTAATATTTTCTTTTCATTTTTTTTGTAGTTGACTTTTGGATCCATCAAAAAATGTTGAATCTATCGTTGAGAAGGACCTTTTTAATTAAGGTATTTTATTTATGTTTCTATTTATATTGCAGGTATAAACAATATTGTTATTGTCATTTGTATTCCATATATTGGATATATTTAAATAATATATCCATTAAATTTTATTTATAAAAAATCTAAATTTATAATCGTTAATATTTCATTAATATTTTCTTTTCATTTCTTTTGTAGTTGTCTTTTGGAGCCATCAAAAAATATTGAACCTATTGTTGAGAAGGAACTTTTTAATTACTTTATCTTTAACTAATTTATGTCTACTTCAATGTATAGTAAAATTATGGTACTCCTATTGAACAAATTTGGCCATATTGGTTGCTAATTTTGATCTAATTATGTCGTCGTTATGAGACTTTTTACTTTAAGTAGGTGTTTAATTATTAGGTCAGATACCTCCCTGGGTCCTTTAAGTTTCATGTTTGTATCAAATAGGTATTATAAGTTTCTAAGGTTTCAGATAGGTCTTTTAAGTTTCTAAGGTTTCAGATAGGTTCTTTAAGTTTTTAAGGTTTCAGATAGGTCCTTTAAGTTTTTAAGGTTTCAGATAGGTCCTTTAAGTTTTGTAAATAGAATAACATTTTTAACATTATAATATAGTCCATTTTCAACATTATAATATAGCTATTTTGAAATTGATTTTTTTTAGTCAACTTTATGAATTGATGTTGGAGATATTTTCAACAAGACATTTTTTGGATTAATTTCTTTGTCAATAGTTGTTTTATTTTTATGTACGACTTCACACGTATGTCTTACCAACTTTAGTTAATTATTTGTTTGTATATGACATTTCAAGTTCTATGAACATCAATGTTTTTTTATTGATCAGTTACAAGATTTGTAATTTTTTTTTAATTTCTATTATATTGTGTGGCAATAAATTTTATATTTCTATGTATGACTTCAAACTTATGTCTTAATCATATTGTTATTAACCAATGTTCTTTGATGGAACCAATTTGAGTTAAGTATATTTTCATATATGACATTTCAATTTCTATGAGTAAAAAATGCTTTTTAAAGTCGATTAATTACATCATATTTTTTAATTTTCTATTATATTCATAATCAATGTTATTAATATTAACGCACATGTCAGATACTAGTGTGTGTGTGTATATATATATTTTAAAAAGCCATGACAGTCAACTTTACATATTCATCGCACTCATTCTCATGACACAAATATAAATATAAAAAACATAATACTTCATCACACCCGGGAAAATCTATTATAGTCACAAATATAAATGAATAGTATTTATGGAGATACAAGAATGTCTCCATCACACCTATTCACATGACACAAATATAAATATAAAAAACAAACCACTTAATCTTATAAGCCAAATATATGTCATGTCATGATTGTTTTCTTCGAACTACACCATCATCAACCACTTTTTTTTTTCCTCAACCGTCAGGACAATGAGCTGTTGTAGCTCATTTTCATGAATAGGGCCGGCCCAAAGGGGCTGCCACCAAAGCAAGGGTTTTAAGTCTTCGAGTTTTGTAGGCCCCGTATTAGGTCTCATATTTTTGTCTTTGAAAATATTTTCGTACATTAAATTTTGTAAACATGTTCACTCAAAGCTCAAGTGATATTTAAATGAAGAGCCATATTTCATGCTGCAAGTTCGATTTCAATGCTAGCTATTTTATTGGTTATTTAAACTTTAAATTCTTTTTGCCTTCAAATTCCTATCAATCTAATTCGATGCTCGTTGTTCTAAATATATTAAGACAAGTATGTAATCAAAGTTTGTAGAAGTAAAAAATTAATTTATATTTGTATCATTTCAATATTATTTTGTTATTTTAAGAACTCTAACAATTGATAAATAATGTCTATATTAAATATTCCTTGCTAAAACTAAATCTGTTTAATTATTGTACAACTCTTAAATTTTTTAACGATTTTTCCGAGATACGTTTAGAACATTATAAAACGCTCATTAATTTCTAAAATTTAATTTTTTTTAACATATGATGTATTATATATGAATTTTTTTTTAAACGACAAAAGTTCAAGATAAAAGTAACAAATATATGGACGTAGAAATCAAATTTTAAACTAATTTTTTGTGAAGAGACTTTAAGTATAATTAAATAAATTTGGATTTAGAAGGAATTAAAACTGAGTGAAGAAATTTTTAAGAAAGACTAAAAAACTATTAAAAAAAAACTATTAAAATAAAGTAAAGAGTAAATTTAAAAGATTTTAAAAAATTAAGTAAAGACTAAATTTAAAAGATTCAAATTTTATAGAGACTAAAAACTTATTTAATGCAAAATTTAACATAAGGTTTGATGTTCCTTAAAAAAAACACATAAGGTTTGTTGAAGATTCAATGCCACTGTAATAATTGATCGATGCCAGTAATAATTGAAAGATTTAAAGAGTCAAAGTAAGGATCCATTGTAGAGCAGTATTTTTAATTTCACAGCTTAGGTAAGTACAATACTCCATCCGTATCTTTTTATAGGAGTAGTTGACAAAATAAGAATGTAACTTAAGTGTTGGAGCTTTTTATCAATTCAAAACAACATAAATTGATAAAAAAATATTTTTTTTCGAGTTAAAAGTATCTAAACATAAATCATTCAACTCACTTTTAATCCAAATCAATGATGCATAGTCAATCATTCTAAATAATTTTTGACAGTGTAGAACCAAGCAAACACTAAAAAAATTAAGATTTCAAGTTTTCAACCCTTGGATGCAGAGAAAACGTCATTTCTAGAAGCGGTGCAAGAATGGTTGAGTGACAAACATAGTCATCTAAGTATGACAGGGCAATTCTTGTGGAAATTATGAGGTTTGTTGAGTTTGATCTTGGAGGGGTGAAATGACTGGTTGCTTTTGGTGAGTTACTTGGCATGGAAGGTGAGTTGGATAAGTCATAAGTGTATAGGTTTTGTGTGTGTGCGTGTCAACATGGTGTCTTTCAAGGTAATTAAGAGGAGACACTCTCCATTGTCAACTCCTTTGTTATATGGGAACTCAAAATGGAACATCCAATACATCTTATCATCCCTTGATTATATCTTATTATGGTTTCCTCCATTGTTAGAGGCAGTTAGTTTTCTCTCCATCTTGAATATGAAAATGAATGTGAATCATCTACAAATTTTCAGCAGAGGTAGCTATCACCTATCACAATTCACAAACACACTCTATGATAGCGTAAGAGTAAAACTCCATAAGTTAGAACTAATCCATGGGTAAGAGAAATATATGATTCTTATTGATTAACAAAGTGAAGATACAAGGGCATTTATACAACCAAGTGAAAGGTAAATGCAACAGCAAAACACATAAATGAATGTCAGCTAAGCAAAGCTGAATGATAAGCGAAAGGAACACACACACAAAAATAGAAACGAATATCAGTTTGGTATAAATTTTAGATTAAATACATCAACTTTCTTTGATCAATTTTTATTTATATTTGAGACCGGATGAAGTACTTATCTACTCCCAAATTCAGCTCAGTCCTATTACCACCCACAACCTTGTTCACTAGCCTTCCTTCTTTCAAGAACAAGAATGTCGGCATAGCTTCAATTTCCCAGTCCTGAGCAACCGTCTGAAGAAATTAAGGTAATTAATTAAAGGATTCTTAGTTAAAGAAAGAAATGTTAATGCTTCAGGAATTAAGAATCAAAACCATAATACCTTAAGGAAGGGTGACATCTGGCCGCTTTTGAGCCAACTCAGCGAAAAATGGGGCAATGAAACGGCATGGACCACACCAAGAAGCAGTAAAATCAACTGCAATCTGTAAATTCAATGTGATTTCCTTTCAGAACACTATAAATAAACAATTTTAACCGGAAATAACGAACCAGTTTGTTCCTTCTTCCACCATTTTCCTCTGTCCTCAACTTAGATTAATTAGCTATGTTAATCTCACGTTGTCAAGTACCAAAACATGGACACTTCATCACCCATGACATAACAAGAAGAGGCGCGTCATGTGTGAATGCAATCAAACGTGATCAATTGTTGTGCGTGTCCATAACATTAAAAGGTGACGACTATAAATCAATAAATTATATTTTTAATTGATTTCTATTAAAAATAAAAAAAACTCCAAATAAACATTGGCGGGTTTCTTCTTCCTATTATTCATCTTTATCTTCATCAAATTAAAAATAAACATTCGTATTGGTTCACTAATCAACTTTCCTCATCTTCATCCATATTATATTCTTTTAAAAAGAAATTAAAAAAATTCCAAATTAATTTTTTTTAGGGTTCTTCAAACCCATAAAATTCAATCCATTGAAGCTTAATCTCAAGAGATTGAAGTTCCTTACATATCCGTTCCCAGTGAATTTTAAGCAAAATTTCATACACGAATGTAACAAAACCTAGTTTCAAGAAGAGCTTCCTTAGCAGTGGCTTTGCCGTTGTCAGGACCCTAGACTGGAGGTTTCAGACTTTTTAATTCCATAATTGTTTTTTGGAGAGGAATTTTAACTTTTTTTTTTTTACAAAAGATGTCTAATATGAGAGTTTGGTTTCAAGGTGGATTCTATTGTATATTTTGATTATTATAAAATAAAATTCATCTTTTTATTAAAAATGGTAAATGTTTACTTTTGAAGAAATTTTTTTTTAAAGGTAGCCACCCTATTTTATATTAAAATTTATGCCTTTTAACTATCAATTGTTTTCGTAAAAATAACAATTAATTGTTAGTATAGGGAAATATAGCGAGTAGTATACAAAGTATTAATTTAGAGGTAGAAATATAGGAATGCCTCAAATAAAAGTAGAAATGATTATGTAATGTCAGACTTGAAGCTATGGTCAAAATAATTACCTTTGCCTAGTGTGTACGTCTTGAATATTAAGATAATTCCATTATTTGGGTTTGATCTCACAAGGTTGTTTTTTTTTTCTTCAGTGATTTAAAAAATGTTAATAATATGGAAAAGTTAAAGAAATTAAATATATTAAATCAAGTCAACTAAAACGAAAAAAAAAATGAAAAGATACATACAGTTGGTCACTGTTGTACAACAAAAGTCGTCCAATCTTGTACAAGAAAAGTAGTCGGACAAGGATAGAAAGTTGGTTAATAGGTGCAGGCCTGCGGTAGAAGTGCAACTTTTACAATCATAAAGAGAGAAGTGATATTTGAGGGTGTTCACACTAGAGAAACAATAGGATTATTGGGGTAATTCCAAATGGTTGAGAGGGTTCAGCTGCATCCCCCGGACTCCGCCCGTGAACCACTAGTATAAAAAATTGAGGGAGCTATTTTGGACCGGTCTAAAATCCAAAAATCCTTATCACGTAAGGCCTAAACACCCAGAGGCCCAACCTGCCAAGACTCTTTTCAACCTTGGATTTTAACCGTTCTTTAACCTCTCAACGACTGGTTACGATTCGCCAAAGCCAAGCATTGATGAAGCTCCGTCCATAAGGATCCTCTAGTCACTCTCCAACAGCTCCTTTTTGGTACCTATAAAAAGAATCCTTGACTACAATACAAGGTACACAATTTCTATCCACTTAATACCTCTCGTTCTTTGCTCTTTTACTGACCTAAATGTCATAGTGCTTTCAGATCCCATCCTCCAACACCAATCTCGACAACAGCTGTTCAATCTCGGTCAATTGACCTTAATCACGTAAGATTAAGACCAATGGGTGAAACTTGGTGACAAAAATATCCCCTTTTCCATGCCCAAACTGTGGTCAGGAGGAAAAGAGTAAATATTTGGTTTGAATCTTCCAAACAGGAACATACCTACAACCAAAGGTCTAGGGGCACTAGGCTGCACATGGATTTCAGAACCGAAGTATTTATTGAGAGTTATGGGCACTAGGCTCCTTAATTGTTCCTATTTCTACTCCTTTCATTTGGTTCATCTTGGGAAAATTAAGATTTTAATTGTTCCTATTTTAAGCTCTATAAACCCATGTTACTTCTAAGCTCTCAATTCAAATCTGGAAAAAGCTTGGGCTATGGGATAGTATTCAACCACACGTTATGTATGTTGATGGAATGATGGATCTCTTTTGTATTGTTGCTAATAAATCGTCAAATTTGCATCAAAGTACGTGGTGCATGATTATGTGGAGCATCTAGAGAAGCCGCAATCTTCAATTATCGGAAGTCATTGAGAGTGCATCAGCAGTTTGACATCGAGCGGCTACTTACCTTCAGCAATGACAATGGCCGAATTTTAATGTTTGCAAGGCCAGCTGATATAAACTGGACAAAACATCCAATGGGGAAGCTAAAATGTAATATGGATGCGACCTTCACAAGTAATAAGGTCATTGGTATATGCTATGCACCCACGCTTGCAGTATAAGAAGGCAAAGTGTATGTTTTATTGCAAACTACAAGGATTGGTGACAACTGACAACGTTACTTTTGAGTTTGATTCCATTAAAAACTGACAATATTAACCGGTGCCCCGGGGCACTAGTTAAGGAATTATAAAAGGATAACTTCGTTTAGTGCCCCCGCGTGCCCCGGTTAACAATAGTTTTTGTTTCGTTATTTAAGATTGTATTTCATCTGTCTGTTCTTTGCCCAAACTCATTGGTTGAGTTCAATAGGAGCAAACTGATGTAGTGGCCAACTAGTTAGCAAAGGCTGTTGCATCTATGGCTAATCCCCGAGTTTTTGATATTATACCTACTTGCACTTGTGATAATTTTTTTTCCTTCGCACACAAAAAATGATAGGTAGTCATACAGAAATGTTGACATAAAATAATTCATCTCCATATCATGGACAGACTTACAGCAGGGTTGACGGATTTTAATTTTTGTCAAAAAAGTTATAGTATGTGTAAGAATAATTATTTTGGGTAGTCACCAAAACATACTACCACTTATCAGAATCACGAAGATTTAGCAATTGACGGCATTTCACATTTGAAGTTTTGTTTCAAGTTCAACATAAGCAAATAGCCGTAATTGCCAGGACAGTAATAACAAGAATAAGAAGAACACACAAAGCTAAATAGTTTCATAAATGCTATCTCCTTGCTAATGCAAGTTAGTTGTTCATTGGCGAAAGTGTTTCAAGTACTACCACACAAAGATTTTATTCACATATCCAGCCATGTTCTAAAGTTTCTAAATTTCAAACCATACTGAAACCAGGTAAACTGACTCAAATAGCAAAATGCAAACTGACTCGAATTAGAAAATGGTTTGTTCATATGACCCTTCAAGCATCAGTGGTTGCATGCTTGGTTATTGCTGCTTGCAGCTGCTCCTTCTGAGCACCAACAACCTTGTCCACAAGTTTTCCTTCTTTCAAGAACAGGAATGTTGGCATAGCATCAATTGCCCACTCCTCAGCAACAGTCTGAAGAAAGTAATGTAAGTTAATTGCAGGATTCTTAGTTAAAGAAAAAGAAATCATAAAGCTTTAGGACTTGAGATTAAAAACAATAATAATGTCATGTGGTAAATTTTGATCTGCTCACCTTCAATTCATCAACATCAACCTTGAGGAAGGTGACATTTGGCAGCTTTTTAGCAATCTCTGCCAAAATTGGGGCAATGAAACGGCATGGTCCACACCAAGAAGCAGTGAAATCAACTACAATCTGTCAATGTGATTTCTTTTCAGTACTTTGAACTTGTTTAAAATTAAGTGGTGAAAAATCAACAATTCTAAGGAATCACAAATAATACCGAAGATGCTACAATCTTCAATAACAAGAGTTAAAACACGAAAGTAATAGGCAGTTAAAAGTTCTAAAGACAAAGGTCAAACAAAGATTTGACATAAGGTTAGATGAAGATTGCATGCCAGTAACCATTGAAGATTTAGTGTCAGGAATTACTGTAAGTTCAGGTTGGTTTACCGTATAAAAGGAATTTGCTGAAGGTGATATGAAATAACAGCTGGATTGTTGAAAATGTTAAGATAAAGAGAACAGAAAATGAACAGAACATTTCAAATTGCCAAACAATACAAAAGACGAAGCACTGACCCTTATTTGTACTAATAATATTAGACTCCAAATTCTAAACTAAGTATCAAACTGAGAACAAATTACAATAACAACAACCAAGCCTTATGGGGATACAAATTACAATATTGAATAAATAAGAGAATCAAAACTAACTTAGACAAAGCATTAGCCCTTATTTATACAAATACGAAAACTAATAAATTACTCTGACGAGAAATTTTTGTCTCCCAACAATATTGAGCTTGAACTTGATCCTCATTTCTTAAAATTTCAACAATCGAATCATTTCATCAGTTTCCTCTAACTTAAAACCCTAAAATCCTTACACTTTTTAGTCACTATCATGAGCAAAAAATCACTTTTTAGATTCATTAAATAACTGATGTTTTTGGTCTGTAATATTGGCCAAATGCAACAGTTGTTCAATGAACCGAAAAAGTGATTCTTTGCTTATAGTAGTGAGGGCGTGCATGCCACTCAAAATTTTCACAAACAGAATAGATAATCTCAAACCCTCTCTCCATAAGTTCATTTCGTACAAAATCAATCAAATTTTCACCAAATTACTAAGCTAAGAAATGTTCAAATCGTTTATATCAAATTTAAACCCTATGAACTCAATCATTATTTAGGGTCATCCAATTGAAGGATTAAATTCACACATCAACAATACCAGAATAATAATCAATAGTAAAATTGATAAATCCCTAAAAGAGTCGCTAACAATTAGATCCCGAAAAGAAAAGAAAATAATTACGAACCAGTTTCTTGGATCCATTTCCCTTCTCGAGATGTTCCTTCCAAGCATCAACAGTGTGAACTCCGATCACTTGTCCCTCTTCTGCTGCCATTTTTCTCTTTCTTCGTACAAAATAACGCTTTTGCTTTCAAATGTATTTCTTTTTTTATTTTGCTTGGATTAGCTATGATCGCATCCTAACTTGAAGCCCGATGCTTCTTATATACTCGGTAACACGCGTTACCTGTGTGTGTTGTCCACGTTTACGTGTCACATTCTCATTTGTCAAAGATTGTAGCCGTCATCACCCATGTCATAACAACAAACAACAAACGCGTCAAGTCAACTCGCGTGACCAAATTTTTGTTATTCATTTTTAATTCTAATAAAGTTTGGGCCAATAATTTCGGTGGGCCGAAGAGAATGAATCGGGCCTTAATATCATACTCCATTCATTCATCAAATAGAAACGAATCGAAATATTCACTTTAGCAATTTTAGTAATAAAGACATCTCTCCTGAAACGAAACATGTTTTTTTTTATAAAATAAAAATAAAAATGTTTTGACGAGTATTCTTTTAAGCTAAAATGAGCCTTCGGACTTTAAATACACACATGACTTTGTTAGGATACCCATTTATAATATTTAGTTGGCGAGAGTATATGTGACGAATGAGACATTTGTGAACTTCTTGTTTAGTCATCAAGATGGAAGATCGACATTTACACCAACATATATTTTAGTGTATGGGTGGGTATGAGAGAAGTATGCAAGTGTGGACTTGATTGGAGTTTTTTCCTTGTGGGATTGGGGACTATGATATTTACCACATGACAATCAATCTCAAAGTTGCATCAAACAAACATGAGAATCAACATTAAGTTTGGTATTCTTAGCTTCATAGCATCAAATGTTATTTACATTTTAAAAAGAGTTCAAAAGATCATGTATAATACATATGGAAAGGCCCCTTTATATCAATATCCTCTTATTATTACAAAAATGAATTAATCTTGCATTTGCTTTAAAAAAATCATGTATAATAATTGTTACATTTTTAGGTTAATAGACTATTATGTATAAAATGATTGATTTTATCATTAAAAAAATATTAACAACACAACTTATTTTTTTACTGTCATTCATTTATATGTAATCTATCGGGTCATGTTAACCAGTATCTCTGGGACACTAGTTAAGAAAGTAAAAAAAAAAGAAAGTTTTAATTTAAAAATATAACTTTTTAAACTTTTGAGAAGTTAACTACACAAGTTTCAATGTCAGATTACTCCCTCCGTCTCACAATAATTGTTTCTTTAACATTTTTTATTTTTCTCAAAATAATTGTCACTGTAGAATACCAATACAACATTTATTATTATTTTTCATTATTATACCCTTATTTATTGAATTTCATCCAACTTAACTACTTCACTAACTACAATTAATATGAGTATTTTAGTAAATGATATTAATTTTATCATTGAAATCAACACAATTAATCATTTCCTTAATAATCGTTCACAAATCTTAAACGACTATAATTTAGAGACGAAAGAAGTACAATATTTTCGTCTTTAACTAGTGTCTCAGAGACGCCGGTTAACATTTTCTTAATTTATTTTATATTAGTCAAGCAAATGTAAATAATTCCAATTCAACATAAAAAAAAAAAAAAAAAAATTGAATTCAAATTGCAAGTAATGATGGAGATTCCCACGTCACGTGGAATATCTAGAACCACGTGCTTAATCCATATTATTTATGATCTCATCTCATCTGATCCACAGAATCTAGCTTGAGCTCAAACCCAACGGATATTTCCAACATCTTCATCTATGTAATGCAATAATTTTTGATTTCAGTGGCTTAGCGAGTTCGAGTGTGACTGTTGACAGTCACACAGTATTTTAGACACATAATTGAATTAGAGAATGGTAAATGAGTAAGTGGAATGAGTAGCAACCACACATTCACAGAATTAACCTATACTTTCTCCGATTAATTCTCTTCCTTATTCTTTCTCTCTGTCTCCTAAAATGGCATTCCCAATTCCACAGCTTATCCATTCATCAACCTCACCTTTGTTAAATCTCACTCCACTCTCCTTAAACCCTAAAATCTTTCAATCCTCAACACCTACTCCATCGCCTCCGCTTCTGAATGTTCTCCACCACTCCCGCCGCCGTAACTCTACTTCTCTTCTCCGATGCTCAGCGTCGTCTTTCCCTGAGAAACACAACGCCAACTCTCCCAACTCCGATGACGTAACAGAACTCCCTCTGTTTCCTCTTCCTCTGGTTCTCTTCCCCGGCGCAATCCTCCCTCTCCAGATCTTCGAGTTTCGCTACCGCGTCATGATGCACACACTCCTCCAAACCGATCTCCGATTCGGCGTCATCTACAACGACGCCGTTACCGGATTATCTGAAGTCGGTTGCGTCGGAGAAGTAATCAAACACGAAAGACTCGTCGACGATCGATTCTTCTTGATCTGCAAAGGTCAAGAACGTTTCCGCATCACGAAAGTGGTTCGCACGAAACCTTATCTCGTCGCTCGTGTGGCGTGGCTTGAAGATAGACCTTCACCTTCTGCTGACGTGGATGTTGACGGTTTAGCGAACGAGGTGGAGACGTATATGAAAGACGTGATTCGGTTATCGAATCGATTAGGTGGAAAAGCAGAGAAAGAAGTTGGTGATTTGAGAAGGAACTTATTCCCAACGCCGTTTTCGTTTTTTGTTGGAAGCACTTTTGAAGGTGCGCCTAGAGAGCAACAAGCTTTGCTGGAATTGGAAGATACTGGTGCAAGATTGACGAGGGAAAAGGAAACTTTGAAGAATACGCTTAACTATCTATCTGCTGCTTCTGCTGTTAAAGATGTTTTTCCATCTTCATCTTCTCCTTCCTCTCCATCGTCATGATGCATGGATTCAATTCAATAGAGATGCAAAGAGTTTAGTTCAAATACATGATGAAAGGTATTGTTTGCATCGATAATAGGGAAAAAAAACTTGTAAATTCTCCTAAGTATAATTTTTCATATGCCTAATCATCTCGTCTGGTTATTAATTTTGGAATATGCATTTTATTTCATATACAATACAACAACTATTTTTCTTGATACAAAATCTGTTACCGTTCTTGGTTAATTTCTGGTTGTACTGTGTTATCAATTCAATTCAACTAATATTCCTTATTTTTCAATTCTTGAGGATTTTCGTGATCCAATATGGTATACAAGAGTATTCAATTTAAACAGTGGAATGGTGGTCCTCATCAAAACTGAAAGCAATTTTCCATAACTCAAACATGGGCTACTCACAATCATGTATTCGTGTAATGCAACGTTTGAAAGAATAGGTCTGGAATCTACACTGTACGCTTTTTATAGATTTTAATTTTTTGAAAGAATACAGTTTTTATAGATAAATGTTAGTGGTTAACATACGAGGGAGTTAGAATCTTGAATATCGAACACAATACTCATTCATTTTCTTAACTTATATCACTGGGTTACACCTTCGAAAATTCTACACCGGTAGTTATGCTAGTGTGTTTTTTATGATATATGTAGATTGTTACCCAGTATGAGGTCTTTGTACATAAATTGAAGATTCAACAAATGTTTTGGTTGGTTGGCGTGATTTTACATCCACTACATCTCATTTGGTTTGTTATTCCACAATGGTCTCTGGTGGAGTATGCTATCTAATTGGAGCCATGGTTTTATAAAAATTTCAACAATCAATTCTCATCTGTTTTTTTGATGAAAAGTTTCACCTCTGTTGTTCCTAGTGTGACATAAGGTTATACAGTAAATGGGAAACTCTACTACAATCCTACAAAAAATGCATCACATTCAATCATAACGGAGCCCAGGATTAAAGAAAAACTGATGTATCTACCTAAACTACGCCAATCCAACCTCCAGATCTTGAACAGAATGAGCAGTTTCACTGCAAGGCTGAGCACCTGCGAGCGCACACAATTAAACATATTGAACTTATACGTAAACAGAGCAAAATTACTTTCGATGTTTGCATAAATTTAAAATATCTTACCTTTTCGTTAAAACTAAAATAGCTCTGGATTGTTTTTCGTTCAGAGCATTGAGTAAAAGTGATACTAAAATTTACCCCATTCATTGTTTAACCTTTCTAAATAGATTTCCTTTCCCTTAATATTGTAGTTGAAGTTGTCTGATATATTGTAGATTTTTTATTTTATTTTTGGAATAGAAAGCACATGTATGCCATACTAGTTCAATTTGTGCATTTTTTCCTATTATTTCATAAATCACGCTAAATTTTCCGATCATAAGTGGCGACGACAACAACTAAGTTTTATCTTACTAAATGAGGTTGACAGTATAATCAAATTACGCTATAGTGTTATATCATGAACCATATTTGAAATTTAACTCATTAACCTTTAAATCTTTCATAATAGTTTCTCTTAGTTTTCCTAAGTCTTCTTCTACATCTTTTGACATGACTCTCCTCCATCTGATCTACTTTTCTTACCAATATCTACAAGTCTTCTCTCTATATATCCAAATCACTTGAGCCTATTTTCTTACCAACACATTATGAAGTCTTATGAAGTTACGTTTCGGTCTTCATTTCTATGTGACGTCCTCTTAAGCAACACAGAATTAAAAAATATACAATGGGGGCAGGTAGAAGGAAGCTTGTCGTTCTAGTTTAGTAATGAACAAGTAAAATAATAATAAATTTATCGAATATCAAAGTACTTTCTTCCAAAGTGAATAAGAAAACTGTTCAATTAATTCATATATTAAAAAAAACTATTTATGGTTAGTTGTGGTTTGATTTATCAAACTAGTCAGAGTTATTTTTTTGGTATAGTTGTGTCTTTGAATATATCAAATTGTTTATGTTTAGTTCCAGAAGGACTATTTTTATATGTTGAAGTTAGTATAGGGACCTATTTATATGACATGACTTAATTGAAAAAAAATGTAATAGTTCAAAGATTAGATTATATATATTTTTAGTTTAAGGACCTATTTAAAATTTCTCAAATAGTTAAAAAATAATCAGAAGGCGATGCACACAGTAAAATCAATGTGAGATAAGAATAAAACACTAAAAAACATATACATCAATTAACAACCATGGCAAAGCCAAAAATACATATGGTAATGCAAAATTATTGGTACATTAGTCCAGTCATTCAAGTATGCAACTCATCAACTTAAAAAAATTGATTTTTCAACTTCTGTGCATCAATGGCATCACAAGTCAAAATGTACAATTTAGAAACAAATAATGTAAAGGAGAAGAGCTTCAAACAAAGATAAAAACACCACGAGCATCAAAAGTGGCGAAATTTCCAGTGTTCTATCAATTCCATAAAGAGAAAGTAAAATAAAATTGTAACAATACTAATATTTTTTTGGCACTGAAGATTAGTGCCCGAAGCAAGTTCTCCATCATATTGTTAGCTTCTCTATTAATTATAGTCTACTGTACTGCAAACATGTACTCTTTACTGACATATCTGGTTCCAAGTAAAACTATTCCTGCAAAATTTCACAAAGTGGTTTGCTGCATTATTGTAATAGAAATTGTTGTTATTCTCTTTTATTGGCATGGTTAATTTCCACCCAGCATGGACAGAGAAGCAAAAATTCTTCAGTTTAACTAAAATCATGGTTTTTGATTTCAAATTGATTTGAAGAAAAAAAAAATCAAACTAAGTTGACGACAAACATTTTATTTGATGATGAAATTCAAGTTGTTCGGGTTTGAGGTCCACAAACTCGAATTATGTCATCATGCAAGTCTAACCTAATTTAAGAAGTAAGTTGCCACGAAAATTTTCTGACTCAATACAATCTTGCTTTAACAACTCTGCTAACAAAACAACGAGGAGAAATACATTTCAAAACACAGATGCATCCTCTCTAGTATTACATTCAGATCATACAAGCATTCTCTAACCTATCAATATCACATACTATGATTTGTTTCCTTTCGTATCCTATTCGAATGCTAGAAATAAAATAACACAGTAATGCAAAATGCAAACTGAATAGCAATCGGAAGGATTCGACTACGGAGATGATTAAACGAGTAATGTGAATGATAAGTACTCAATGAGAACTCCAATCCCTTGTCTGATGGAAAGTATCTTCTTTATCGGATGGCATTGTTGCCGTCCTATTTGCAATTCTCTGAAAGTTATAGACTAAAGTCAGCATTCATAAATAAATAAACTGCAGCCAGCAACATGATAATCAGCTTATAGTGGTCCATTTAAATTCTGCCATGAAACAGTGCTATGGCATTGCTATAACTTCTATTTGGCAACATTTTATACTAAATAGCGTATCCCGAAACAATGGCTATTGTTCAAATTCGCTACTACAGCCACTATTTAACAACATTGACAAATCTATCACCCAATTTGTTCAACATTGGACCATTTATTTATGATGAGTATAGAAAGGAGGTAATTCGTACAAACCTTAAGACATTGGCCCCTTCCTGTGTCGCAAATCGGATAATCTAGAGGACAACAGTGACGCTTATCCTTACAACATACGGCAGAAGTTTTACCACAGCATTTCCAAGAGAAACATATTCCAAGAAATTTCTTGGCACAACAACATGTTTCCCCTCTTGAACAGTAAGTAAACAAATTACACCTTATAGGACCTGGTGGAGGTGGGACAGGAGGATTGGGGCTGGTCTTGGCTGGATATGAAGCTAACATGTTGATTCCACATAACCCGGCAGAATTGTCAGTGTTTCGCAACATGTGTATGTAACCATTCATTCCCCAAGATTTTCCCCAAGAATTTTTTACAATCCAATAATCTACTCCGTTTTCCGAACCATATCCTACAATCAACACTGCATGGTCCAAATAAGTTGAACATGGTCCAGTGAAGATACCCTGAAATTAAAATAAGAACAACATATTATTGCAAATTCGCAATAGTAATTGGTGAACCTATGTTACTAATATTGACCATTGAGCTCAACCTTTGAGTATAGCTGGAAAGCCCTTGCACTACCGCATATGCCTACGCTAACAGGTTGGACTGCAACAGCCTTTAGTAGTTTTTTTTCGTCATTTGGAGGCACATCAGTATAACCATCAATCGTAACAACATGCCTTTTTAACTGTATGATTAGAGGTGAGGAAAAGGTATATAAATACTAATATCAACAAAATTAATAAAGAGTACGAAGTTAAAGTGAACGATGATGAAATCTATATGTATTTTGACAGACTAAAAAATTTATTCAATTTATTGTTTAAAAAACAAGCAAATACCTTGTCTTTTTTGCAAAGTAGTTGACGACTTTGATACGGGTAATCTTCCTCGGTGTCAATCCCCTTGTTGTCAATGATAAATTGGTATGCATAGTTCATGAGTCCACCATCACAACCACTATTATAAGTTCTATCGCAATCTACCAATTCTTGTTCAGAAAGGCTCACAAGAGACCCTGTCACAATTTTATTTATCCCTTCGATAGCACCGGTAGCCGAAAATGACCAACAAGCACCTGCATAATATACATAGAATATTATTGGTGACATACATCTAGAGCTACTTTAAATAAATTTTTCCAATGCTTAAAGAAATAAAGCAAAATGATCTTATAATAATCATGAGTGTTCTAAATCATAGCTTCTCTCATAAGTTGAGAACAAGTTGAGGTCTTGAGTACTGTTATTTGAAAATCACAAATCTGACTCTGTACATATACACCATATAAAAATACACCTAACACAATTGTCGACCTAACTAGGATAGCGAGAAAAATCAATAAAAAACACAATACTGCATCATTATACAGTGTCGGACAACACTTATGCTGTCAAAATATCATTTCTGGATCAACTTTGCCTCACATTTTCTCATAAGCTCTCTCATTTAACTTCCTTATAAACACACCTAAAAACATAAAAAACAAGCCTTTTCATCATGAGGTAAAACCTAAATACTTATTGTACTTGAAAAGCTTCCATAAGGTAGAAGCTTATCTAAACTTACCCCACTCTCTACTAACACAAATTATAATGGTAACAACAGTTTATAAGTCTAAGTCTAGATAACCTACTTGCAAAATTGTACTAGAAAACAATTTGTTTTGCATTAGAGGCTAACCTTCTATGTCCCCCAAGTATTCAACAACAATCTATTTATGCATATAAACAATATCCAACAATATTCTTATAAAAAAAATTATAATCTTAGATACACAAAAATCCATCCCAATTCACATAACCCCACCTTACAAACTAGTTAAAAGCTGTCTGATTAACATAAAAGTCGAACTTTTAGAACACCTCATTTTCAATTTGATTATTAACAAATTCAAAACTGAAAAATCAATTTTATCCCTATTCAAATTTGAATAATTTTCGTAGTATTAAAAAACAAGTACCACAGCTTCCTTGGTCTTTGACAGAAGTAACAGCACCACTCTTTCTCCAATCAATCTCAGAAGGAGCTTCTAAAACACCATTATCATCGAATTGTTGATCTTCAAAGTGGTTGAATTTGAATCTTAACAACGAAGAAGGTGAAAAGCCTAGACGAGTGGTCTTGAATTCATGGTGTGTAAGATCTGCGAAAGCGTTGAGGGAGAGGGTATAACTGGAATTTCCCATTTGATTGTGTTGTGAGACAAAAGCATAATTGTCTTGGAACACTTTGAACCTGTAACGCTTTTCCTCTTCCGAAGGGTATGTTTTGCCATGTTGTTTGCTCCACTCTTGGAAGAGTTTAGAAGTGTCGTTGGAGGCAGAGACTAAAGATAAAAGAAACAAAAGGAACAGCAGAGACAACAATTGTAAAATGAAGAAAGGGAAACAATTCATGGTTTTGTGTATTGGTTGCTTTATCATAAAATTAGATAAGAGACAGATTTTGAGCTACGTGCTTTTATTTTGCTATGCGGACGCGAGGTTTGTTAATTTAGACCAATAAAAAACATTAACTTTTAAGTTAGTAAAAATGCATCTTTTTTTTAGATAAAAAATTTATTATTTACTAGTGTAAACCAATTTAAAGTAAAAGATAGTTTAGTAAATGCTTTTATTTTCCCTCTCCTATATACACACACAAGGTTTGTTAACTTAGACCCATAATAGTCAATTGTGGATAGCGGCGCGTAGTGGCCAACTCCAAAAATGCTATAGCGGGATAACACATAGCGCTAGTTGCTAAGACCGTTATTTGATAACTTTTTTTTGACAAATTACGTAAATAATACTATAAATTATAAACAAACATATATTTAATATAAAATTAAATATAGCATTCAAATCTCATGAAACATTCATAAATCATACAAAACACTGAAATCTTATGAAAACTTTTACTCATGAATCATTCATAAATCATACAAAACACTCAAATCTTATGAAAGTTTTCAAGTCTCCAACATAATATCAAAAGTCTTAATCAAAATTCAACATAGTAGTCAATCTCGGGTAGCGATGTGCAGAGCCGGGCCTCAAAAGTGGGATAGCGTATAACAGTATGACAAATAGCGATCACCGATATTTGATTATTTTTTGAACAAATTACTTGAATAATGGTATAAAGTATAAACAAACTTACATATTTCTAAAAAAAACTTATATTTAATATAAAATTATATAGAACACTCAAATCTCACAAGACACTCATAAATCAAAACACAAAAAAACAAAAGATAGAAGAACAAATAAAAAAAATCATAAAACAAGAGAAACCATAAAACAAAAGAAAACAGAGGAAAAAAAGAACAGAGAAACCATACAACATAGTCAATTTGGTTTTTAAAATCCCCAAAATACCCTAAAATCAATTTGGAAATTTGGAAACCATACAAAATGTTTTAAAAATAGTGTCAATTTGAAAATTTTCAACTAAAATCAAATAGCGGTTGAAGCGGACGCTATCCTCTCCGCTATGCCGCTATAGCAGCTAAATCGGCCGCTATCTCTTTCTGCAACACTACGAAGATTAGTGTAGCGGAACGTCGCCGCTACGCTACGTACAGCCGCTATAGCACCGTCATCGGCCACTATTGACTACTATGCTTAGACCAACAAAGAATATCAAGGTTCAAGTTAGTAAAAGTGCATCTTTTCATTTATACAAAAAAAAAAAAAATCAATATTCACTAGTGTAAACCAATTTAAAGTAAGAGATAGTTTATTAAATGCATTTATTTTCCCTTTCCTACACACACACACACACGAGGTTTGATAACTTAGATCAACAAAAAACATCAAGGTTCAAGTTAGTAAAATTGCATCTTTTCATTTAGGAAAAAAAAACCAACATTCAATAGTGTAAACCAATTTAAAATAAAATATAGTTTAGTAAATTTCATTTAATTTTATTTTTCAATAAAAGAATCCAACAACTGTTTCCTAATTTTCCTAAAAAATTACTAAATTATCCCTCAAACTATTTGTTATAAAATAAAAGTGGGTCTAAATTAGCAAATTGGTGCAAATTAACAAATATGTTTTAATGAAAATTACTAAAGTAACCCTCAAGCTATTAGTTTTAAATAATATAAAGGCTTAAATAGGTCTTTCGTCCCTGCAAATATAAGTCATATGAATTTTTGTCCATGGAGTTACTAATTCTTCCATTTTGTCATTGCAAATATTAATCATTTGAAAAATGGTCCTAATTACATCTGATTAGTAACTTCAGGGACGAAAATTCAAATAGTCTATATTTGCAGGGACGAAAGACCTATTTAAGCAAATCACCTCGCCCAATGATCACTTGCCACATTGGCACCACGTCGCTAATGACAGCTCACCTCGGCAAAAAAAACCTAGTTAGGACCAAAAGTCAAATGATTAAATTTTGCAGTGGCAGATTGGAATGATTAGTAACTTCAGGGACGAAAATTCAAATGGCCTATATTTGCAGGGACGAAAGACCTATTTAAGCCTAATAAAAATGAAGGTTTTTTTTGTCCAAATGAATAGGTAGAAAAATTACTAAACTATCCCTCTAGCTACTTCTAGTAAAATAAAAGTAGGTCTAAGGTAGAAAATTGGTGTAAGTTAACAAATACTATGATTTAACGAAAATTATTAAAGTAACCCTGAAACTATTAGTTTTAAACAATAAAGATGAAGAGTCTCTTTGTCCAAATGAAAAGGTGCATTTTTACTAATTTGGACCTTTCATGTTTTTTGTTGGTCTAAGTTAGCAAACTCCTATGAACGTGTCTATCTATCTATCTATCTATCTATATATATATAGTTTGCGGCCAATGACAATTGCACTCTTGGCTCAATATTGAAAAACGTCTTTTTAAATTAATTGAATAGTGATGTATATAATTAATATTATAGGCCCAAGACACCAACTTTCAATTAAATATTTTGCCATGCTTTCTTCTTGTGCTGACTTGTATACTTTCGATGTACTGTTTTATTTTCTTCGTATTTGCCAGAACGTTCTCAGATTGTTCTCACTGAATCATTCTCACAAAACACACTAGTGGATAACAAAATAATAATTGTAATATTTCTGTTATCTTTTAAATCATCAAATGAGGATGTTTTCTTCACTTTGTATGACCAGAATGATATTTGTAGGAACATGAGAAACCTTTCTCAAAGTCAAAATTCCTTTAATTGATTTCTATTCTCCAAATCATATCTTGAATAGTGATGGAAGATTCTTGGACCATCATAAGTCTTTTATGATAGAATCCCCAAGCATATGATCATGAATTTTCTTCTTTGATATTTCTCCAACTAATATCATTAATGAGTGAATTAATAAATAATTCATTCATGATTGGTTTCTCTTCAAAGTTGATTCTAATCATTTTGATGAAATGATGAGAATAATTTCGAGTGTAATAGGCATCCTTATCATGAGAACATTCTTTCATCAGAGTTGATGATGTTGTCTTCTATATTATATGACAATACCTTCTCGATTAATGAACCTTGAATTATTTTGTTGATGATATAATTTATCTCATAATTCCTCTCGGTGATTGCACACAATGTTTCTTGTCTATTGAGTATCTTTGAGATGTTTTAGTTTAGACATGTCTTTTCTTCCTTGAATCTTTAAGGCATTGTTGAAAACCATGCGGTAATGATGATGAATCAATCACTCACAAAATTCATCTTCTTGTTGAATCTTCACTCAACACTTATTTGATTCAAACAATATTCTTTTTATATCTTCTTTGAGCTTGTGATATTACTATTTTGATATTCTTTCAATGAGTATATATATGCAGTTGTAAGAGATTTCTTTCTTCTCAACTTCTGTAAAAAGACTCAAGTGAAAACATCAGTAGATCACCATTCATAAAACTTAGTGTTTATTCCATAAGTTTTATTATCATTAAAACATTCATCAAAAAGATTTTTGTTTCAACACATGTAGCACAAAGAAAGAAATGAAAGCAAGAGAAAACATGATTGATACAAAAGAGCCACATGAACAAGGAAGTGTAATTCTTAGGTGGTGTGAATATAAAAAGAATGAAATAGGCATTGGGCCTATGTCACGTAGCTGACCTAAAATCAATAATGAGGGGAGTGCTATAAACGAAGAATGAAACACGGATGTGAGGCAGCTTTCTTGTACAGGATTTATGATTCCAGTTTTGGCACAAGAGAAGTTCAAGGTTTTGGGAAAAAGAAATACATTCACGTTTTACGAGACGGAGAGGCATGAATTGAAGGGAAAAACAAGCTACTGCAAGGATAACAACAACACGGATTGGAATTAATTTGAGGAGGAACGCCGAAAACGACGGAACTCTCTATCGGTTTATTTTTCTTTACTATGTTGTTTATCCCTTTGATTATGTCTAGCTAATTTCCTTTAATTAGGTCTGAGATGATTTTAATTTGAGCTGTTTGAACCATGTGATTGTATAAACTCTTTTCACTACAATTATAATCTTAGTTTTATCCAGAATTGTTTGTTCTTAATGCTTTTTGTATACTGATCACATATAAACTGAATTCAAATATCAATTGACTACTGACCCTAGCTATTGCATTAGATCTAATAATTTTGGATAATCTAACGCGACAGTCTAGGGATAGATGATTGTTAGATTATGACATAAACCTTCAACGATTACGAACTCACCTAAGGGATTAGAGTGTTGTAGCTTTAGAAGAGTGTTCTGAGTCAAGGGATTGATCAAAACTATTTTGTTAATTTGTCGTGAGTCTAGGAGAAAAATTGTAGAGACTAGGTGCAATTTACCAAACAACGATAATCAATTGATTTGAAAGACCCGATCACTTTTTATCTCTATATTTTTCAAAACCATTTATTTTTATTTTTATTTGATTTTGAACTCAATCAAATATATGCTCTACATACCCGCTATTTGTTAAATCCTTTATTTTAACGCTTTTACCGAGTAGAAATTGAAATAGTCCATGTGGATACAAACTTATAAATTTTATTACTTCGATATATTTTTAGTACACTTGCTAAAAGTCTATCAAGTTTTTGGCGCCGCTGCCGAAGACTGTTGAATCATTTTAATATGGTAATTTCGCTATTATTTAGGATTTCTGTCATTTATATTTTTGTTTATAATTTGAAAAGAAAAAAAAGTTGATTTTTTTTTTTAATGATTTATGCTCTTCATTTTTATTTCTTTGTGCTTTGCTACTGAAAGGTTTCTTTGAGTTTCGTAGCAATGTGGGGTAGTCGATTACTGGTTGATTCTGAAGAGATCGATATTCTTCGTTATGAAAAATATATGCTATCTTTGAAGATAAAATATTTGGACAATAAAATCTCGAGATTAAATGAGAGATGTGATCTTTACAAGGCAAATCATCAAGTTAGTGATTTTGAAGGGAAGAAAAAGGCTATCAACATAGATTACAATACTCAACTTCAAAATATTTTAGATGATTTCTTGATGTCAAATCAAGATCATTTGATAAATTTGAAGTTCAGTGTGGTAATCTTGTTGAGAAAGCATATGAATCTCAACAAAAGTTGGTTGAGATGGAGACTGAGTGTCAGGATACTGTGGTGGACTACAATCCAAAAGTGATAAGTGTTGGTCTCTACCTGAAGTCTCAACAAATGGGGTCTGAAGAACTCACTCATGTGCAAATGAATACATATCCTTCTCTAAGGTGGGAGAGCTTAAATTCCAAAGGAGTAACAGAGAGCGCATGAGACTGTCTGATTCTTTATGCAAAGTTCATGGAATTCTTGCCAAACAAGAGGAAGAAGAAGGGTGATATATTCTTTCTATCATTTTTGCCACCCTAACAGTGGTTGAAGCGTCAAGCTCAATGACGTAAAAGAAAGCGCTTGATGGGAGGCAACCCATCCTTTTTTTATGTTTTTTATTTTGCAAGTATTTCTATTCAGTAAAAAAAATGAAAAATGAATGAAGAAAAAAAAAAGCAAACAAAAAAAAAGGTGAGAAGATGGAAAAAAAAAATCAAAGTCCACATCAACTTCATTTTCAATAACTTGTTTTTTGTCAGATGTCAGTCGTGTCAGTTTGATTCCTTTTTTCAGTAACTTTAATTGTTTTCTTGTTTATTATTAATGAATTTTATTGTTTCTTGACTTTTTCCAGTTTAGTAACAATTGCTTGTTCAAGTGGTATTCCAAAAGTTCATAAGGAGGAGTGACTTGTGGTTCAAAGGCGAAGTGTACCGGAGTTAAAGATAGGTAGTCACAACTCCCAGATATCATAACTGTAAGGTTCATAGCCAAATTTTATTTTTTTCAATTTACTTATATAGAGTGTTATGTGCAACTATATTTCTAGAACTTGCATTGTTTCTTTACTGTTGATTGGTTTTTGTCATTGACACACTAAGGCGAAAGTGCTTGGTCCTGTGAGCCTTTGAAGCGCCCTGATTTTTAATTGAAATATATCCTTTTTGAAAACCAATTCGAGCCGATAGGTTTAGATCCTTTTTGTTTGGTGACAAACTACATATTAAGCCTAGAGACTTTTAAGAATTGACCCAAAATGTTATATTTGAGTTAGGCTTCGTAGAATGTTGCTAAACAATAAGTTTGGAGTTGTTATTGGAATTTGCAACCAACTAAGTTTGGGGTGGGGGTACTAGAGAACAAAGAACATTATCATGAAAATTACACTAAAAAATGGTGTATAAAAAAATGAAAAAGGGACGAACAATGAAAAATCTGAGTAACTTTAAACTCGATTGTCCTAACAAGTTACATATATTCTCTAATACCTTTACAAATTGTTTCAAAGGGTGAATGAGGGATTGAATCCATGCTTTAATTTTCGTAGGAGTGCCTAACTCAAATTTTGTGTAGCCTACTTATCCAAATAATATCCCACCTTTACATAAACCCCGTTATAACCATTAAAGACCTCAAAGTGTGCCCTTAAAGACCTCAAAGTGTGTAATGACATTGATTTTGATTGACGTTTAAAAACTTTTCAAGCGTATGGTAATATGTAGACCTGCATGTCGACTGTGTGTGAACCTTTATCAAATTGTTGAGTGGAGTTGTGTATGGTGGATGCAAGCAAGTCAAACTAGCTCATTTTTAGCTAGTAGGGAGATGAACTTTTGGGTACTATCGCTTGATCAAGTAATTGTTATTTTACTGTCGATTGTCAATTTAACCAATTTGTTACTTGAGGACAAGTAACAGTTCAAGTTTGGGGTTATGATGACAGTCAGTCATTCACTATTTTTAGAGTCATTTTAATTAAGTTTTTAGTTTATTTTTATTAGTTTAGTATTTAATTTAGAGTCATTTTGAATAAATTGTCATTTTTGATTTATTGAGTCAATAAGGTTTCATCAGCTATTATTGCTACTGGTTTGTGGCTATATATCTATGAATATACTTGATGGGTAATTTGAGAAGGAACATGTAGTACAAAGAAAGAAATGAAAGCAAGAGAAAACATGATTGATATAAAAGAGCACACATGAACAAGGAAGTGTAATTCTTAGGTGGTGTGAATATAAAAAGAATGAAATAGGCATTGGGCCTATGTCACGTAGCTGACCTAAAATCAATGATGAGGGGAGTGCTATAAACGAAGAATGAAACACGGATGTGAGGCAGCTTTCTTGTACAAGATTACGATTCCAGTTTTGGCACAAGAGAAGTTCAAGGTTTTGGGAAAAAGAAACACATTCACGTTTTACAAGAGGGAGAGGCATGAATTGAAGGGAAAAACAAGCTACTGCAAGGATAACAACAACACGGATTGGAATTAATTTGAGGAGCAACGCCGACAACGACGGAACTCTCTATCGGTTTATTTTTCTTTACTATGTTGTTTATCCCTTTGATCATATCTAGCTAATTTTCTTTGATTAGGTCAGAGATGATTTTAATTTGAGCTGTTTGAACCATGTGATTATATAAACTCTTTTCAGTACAATTATAATCTTAGTTTTATTTAGAATTGTTTGTTCTTAATGCTTTTTGTATACTGATCACATATAAACCGAATTCAAATATCAATTAACTACTGACCCTAGCTATTGAATTGTATCTAATAATTCTGGTTAATTTAACGGGTCAGTCTAGGGATAGATGATTGTTAGATTATGACATAAAAATTAACGTTCATAAAGCCTTCAACGGTTACGAACTCACCTAAGGGATTATGGTGTGGTAGCTTTAGAAGAGTGTTTTGAGTCAAGGGATTGATCAAAACTATTTTGTTAATTTGTCGTGAGTCTAGGAGAATAATTGTAGAGACTAGGTGCAATTTACCAAAACAACGATAATTAATTGATTTGAAAGACCTGATCACTTTTTATCTCTATATTTTCCAAAACCATTTATTTTTATTTTTATTTGCTTTTGAACTCAATCAAATATATGCTCTACATACCCGCTATTTGTTAAATCTTTATTTTAACGCTTTTATCGAGTAGAAATTGAAATAGTCTCTGTGGATACAAACTTATAAATTTTATTACTTCGATATATTTTTAGTACACTTGCTAAAAGTCTATCAACATGTAACAGATAAACATGGTCTATGTCAGCTTGCTAAAGGTTATTTTGAGGAACTTTTTCTTGAAAATGATAGTGACCATGCCCCTATGTTGGCAGCCATTGATAATGTTGTGTCGGTAGAGGACAATGATTTTCTAACCGCTCCTTTTCAGGTACAAGAGTTTAAGGAAGCCATATATTCTATGCACCCGGATAAGTGTCCTGGTCCGGATGGTTTTAATCCAGAATTTTTTCAGAAATTTTGGTGTAATTCTGATATTTTTAGTGAGTGTTGTTCTTGGTTGAATAATAATCAGTTTCCACCTTCGCTTAATTCCACTAACATTGCTTTGATCCCCAAAGGAAATGAGCAGCATACTATGAAAGACTGGAACCCCATAGCACTGTGCAATGTGTTGTATAAGCTTATAGCTAAAGTCTTGGCTAACAGGTTGAAAAATGTCCTCCATAAATGTGTTTCAGATAACCAGTCGGCGTTTGTCCCTGGACGCTCCATCTTGGATAACGCCATGATTGCTATCGAGGTTATTCATCATATGAAAATAAGCAAGGGCGTGAGAGATAAGAATGTAGCGTTAAAGTTGGATATTAGTAAAGCATACGACCGTATCGATTGGTTATATCTTAAGGAGGTCATGATTAAAATGGGATTTGCTAGCTGTTGGATTAGGTGGATTATGATGTGTGTAGAAACAGTTGATTATTCTGTAATTGTTAACAATGAGTCGGTGGGACCTATATTTCCTGGTAGGGGACTTAGACAGGGCGATCCTCTTTCTCCCTACTTGTTTATTTTATGTGCAGAAGGTCTCTCAGCTGTCATCCGTCAAGCTGAAAGGAGAGGTGATATTCATGGTATTTCTATATGCACTAATGCTCCTATTATTTCTCATTTGTTATTTGCAGACGACTGTTTTTTATTTTTTAGGGCAGAAGAAAGAGAAGCTTTTGTAATGAAAAATATTCTTGAGACTTATGAAAAAGCTTCTGGTCAAGCAATTAGCCTCCCTAAATCTGAAGTTTATTATAGTCGGAGTGTGTCCAACCCTACTCAAGACTCTATCACATCCATCCTTGGTGTACGCGCTGTTATGGGTACCGGTAAGTACTTGGGGGCTGCCATCCATGATCGGTAGAAGCAAAGAAGCGACTTTTGGCTTCATTAAGGACTGCATTTGGCACAAAATAAATTCTTGGAGCAGAAAGTGTCTCTCTAAAGCCGGAAGTGAAGTGTTGATTAAATCGGTACTTCAATCTATTCCTTCTTATGTTATGAGCATTTATCTTTTACCAAACAAGTTGGTTGATGTCATAGAAAAAATGATTAATGCTTTCTGGTGGGGACATGGTGGCTCCACTAGAAAAGGTTTGCATTGGCTATCTTGGGAACGTTTAACTGTTCATAAGAATTATGGTGGTATGGGATTCAAGGACCTCACATCTTTTAATGTGGCGATGCTTGGTAAGCAGGGATGAAAATTTCAAGTTGATAATACTAGTCTTGTGTCTCGTTTATTTAAGGCACACTACTTCCCTCATTGTGATTTTTTGAGTTCTACGCTTGGAGCTAATCCTAGTTATGTATGGCGAAGTATATTCAGTGCTAAAATGGTGGTAAAATAGGGTGCTAGATGGAGAATTGGTTCTGGAGCTAGTATTCCTTTGTTCGGTGCTTCGTGGCTTAAAGATAGTCGTTCCCTCTCAACACAAAGTCCTCTTTATGCACCCCTTGCTCATGTCAAAGTTCAAGATATCATCGAACCATCGACAAAAGGTTTGGAATACTACCCTAATTTCTAATGTTTTTGATTATAATACTACCCAGCTTATTTTGAATACTCCTCTCCATCCTCTTGTTTATGAAGATAAATTTATTTGGAAGGCTGAGAAAAATGGTAGTTATTCCGTTCGTAGTGCATATCAAATTTGTGTAACAGAGATTGCAGATAACTCCCATTTGCATATTCCGGGTAAATGGAGTTCAATTTGGAAGCTTAAGGTGCCTCCCAAGATTCGAAATTTTGTTTGGCGTGTGTGTCGGGGCTGTTTCCTTACACGTGCACGCCTGAGTAGTCGTGGTATTCATTGTCCTAATGATTGTGTTTTGTGTGGAATTAATTATGAAGATAGCATTCATGTCTTATTAGAATGTCCAGGTGCGATGCAAGCATGGCGAGAGGTTAACTTATGGGATATTATTGATAGAACTCTCCGTCAAAATTATAACATGGATGCTTTGATATTTTCCCTTCTTGACCTGCTGCTTTCTACGCAAAAAGAGTTATTTGTGATGATCATGTGGAGCTTGTGGAAGTGTAGGAATATAAAATTGTGGCAACAACAAAATGAAACATGTATGAAAGTTGTTGAACGAGCTCGACACCTCTTAGATGATTGGAGAACCGCCCAAGAAGTCAGATCACATAAAGCTACTGACAGTCATGCTTAGCCGAACAATGTTATTCATGATCATGTCATTGAGTGGACGAAGCCGGCATATGGTAGGTACAAATGTAATATTGATGCCTCTTTTTCTAACTCTCTGAATATGGTAGGTATTGGCATATGTATCCGTGATGATCAGGGTGAGTTTGTCATAGCTAAGACAGACTGTTTCTCTCCTCTTTGTGATGTTGATGTCGACGAGGCTGTTGGACTTCACACGACGCTACAATGGGTGGCTGATCTTCACTATGATTATGTTGATTTTGTTTTGGATTCCAAGTCTGTTGTTGAACATTTTAATTCAAACCTAATTGATAGTAGTGAACTAGGTTGTATTATTCAGGCTTGTAGGCAGTTGTTTGGTTGTAATTTTCAGAACTCTCATGTCGAGTTCAATAGGAGGCAAGCCATTGGGGTCGCTCATGAATTAGCTAGGGTAGCCCCATCTCATGCTAGCTCCTACGTTTACGATGATGTACCGTCATGTATCTGAGATTTGATAGCTAATGAAAAACAATGAATTTCTTCCCTTGAAAAAAATAAATATAAAAATGCACTATTTATAACTAATAATATGTGTAAAAGAGAAAATCGAATAATGCCTAATCCATATAAATATACGGTGCTGGACAACCAATTAATTGTCAACTTATCATTTCAAAAATATGGTTAGTGACAAAAGAGTCATTTGTATATATTTTTGGGATAAATTTTACGAAGGAACTCGTTTTTTCTAACTTCACATATGATGAATTTGAAGACTTGGGTGAGACAATAGTTCTTCAATCGGCAAATTTGTCTTTTCAGTTATGCTTTGTCATATTTATGAATAAAATCAACATGTATTATTTTATTTTACTTGAAACAAGGACAACAAGGAATCATTCTCTTTGTTTATGTGAGAAGTTCTTCTTGCGCGACACTAGCCATATTTTGTTTCTAACGAAGCCAGATCTTAACAAGTGTTTCTTCAATGGATCTCCCTTCACCTCATCCACCGTGTTGTTATCTTTTGTTTTTCGTATTTAATTTTGGTTTTGATTTTATGTTGTGGAAATAGGTCCAATTTGGTTATTTTAGTTGGTTATATTAGTTTGGGTATCTTTTATGGTTTTGATTTTGTTATATTTCTTTACTAATTGTCAAAATAGGCTAGTAAAGAAATAGGTCTTTGATTCTTCCAACCCCTTCATTCTTCAATTCAATTTTTTTGTTAAAATAAACTAGTACAAATAAAATGTTGCATCGAATTGAAGAGAAAAAAAAGAAAGAAATGACATTGATTTGTTTTAGTTTTGATTCACTGAACACTATAAAAGAATTTTTCTATATTTCTCTCTCTCTCTCTAGATATTTCCCAAAGTTGCCACATGCCAAGGCTTTAGCTCTCCTATGGAAAGGTTCAATTTTTTATACGACATTGATTTGTTTAGCTTTTGATTCACTGAACATTATAAAAGATTTAATGTATGATTAACTTTTTTGACCGCCCTTATGAGTAATTCATCTCCTATGCCTGTATCAGTAATGGGGGAGATATAGGCGACATAAATGATGGTGTGGAATTTAAAGAATATCACCTGTAATGGCTTGACACTCGAGAGACTTCGTTTTTGTTAATGCAGATATTGTTATTTGTATGGCTACTCTTTTAGACTAGCATATCTTCATTTTGATTTCATCCGTAAGGTTGCTTCTGAAAGTTTTGATTTTTTAATCAAATTGAAAGTTTGGCTTGAAATCTAATTTATAATTTTTTTGATTTTCAGCTTTGGATTCAAATTGTGCTTGCAAAACAAGGTTGTTTTTTGGATTCAAACTCTGCTCAATTGAGGTATTGTGTTCATTTGATTTGTGAGTTAGTTTGAATCGTATTAGGTGCGATTTTGCTAAGTTGAGAATATATTAAGTGATTTGTGAGTTAGTTTGAATCTATTATGTTCTTATATTCTGTTTTTAAATTCATGGTTTGATAAGTTCACTATGTTGTCAATAAAGATATTAAATCCTTAGTTAGCCGTTAGATGCTAATGAATCATGGTTTGATATATTCACTATGTTTAAATGAGCTGAAACGTGGGGAATTTTCACTCATATATATGTTATTACTCGTTTATGCGTAATATAATAAGGTTATTTCACGAAGTCATGAATTTTAATTTGACTTGATATGATTTGTTTTAATGGAATTTAGTTTAGTGTTTTGTCCACTAAGTTTGACGAAACCATGATGACATCGTTATTTTATTGAAATTTCAAAGTTTATCTTTTGTCAAAGAAAAACACTTGTTAATTTTCTCTCTCTAGTTGTTGCTTTCTTATTTTGTATGTAAAAAAATATTCTTGTGGACCTTATTGTAGGTAAGTCATAGTTGTTTGTTTGGTTGTCTTGTTGTCACATATTCTTATATGGCATCTTGTTTATGATTTGCTTATGGCTATAAAATATTGGTGAAGTTAAATACAAGTGGGTATGAATAAATAATAAAGAATCACTAATCCAATTAGAAGGTTTATCTAGGTCTTTTATTCAGTCTTTTACATTTCCTAGTTTTACATATTAAGATATTCATAACTATCTATCTAGTGCGTATTTCCTAGTTTTACACATTAAGATATTCATAACTATCTATCTAGTGCGTGTGTGTTGGTCTTAATCATGCTATTGAGTTTTGAACTTTTTACTACTTGTGCTCATTTATTTTCTTACTTATGTCAGCACATATTTTGTATATCAATCAAATATATCCCTTTTAATTTTTTTCCTTTACAATACACAGGAAATCGAACAATACATAATTAATATTTCTTTCCATATGACATAGGAAATCTTCTGTTAGAGGTATAACTTTAACCACTAGACGTTGGATCGCTTGTCATGAGTACCTTTGCAGTTGAGTATTTTTTTGTTGGTTGCGACTACTTTTGCTATATGTGCACTGACCTTACCATTTTTTTTTAGTTTTGTAAATTAGATGTCCTTCTCTAGGATTGATTAATATATGAGATTTAATTTGTAACCAAGTTTTTGATGAACATATTACTAGTGTTTAATTGTTTATCAATGGATGCAATAAGATGTTTGATTGATTTGCTAATTTGCTACAGTATTGAACTTTCGAATGCAGGATTTAGAAAAAAACTTAGCACGCCTTTAATAGTCTTTTTCTGAAAACGCTATTAAAGGGGGATAGTTAAGATAGCGCTTTCTAAAAAGCGTTAAGAAACATCTGTTTTAAAAATAGCACAAAAACAAGGCTATTTAATAGCGTTTAGAAAGCGCTATTATAGGGGTTCTGACCTATAATAGCGAGGGCTTTCTTAGCGCTTCACAAGCGCTATTAAACCCACCAAATGAGCGCTATTAAAGGAGGTATTTTGTAATACTCATTTATTATACCCGTAGATACCCGTTTAGCTACCCGCTCCGTACCCGTGAAAGATTTTACCCATGGATACCACAGACATGGATATTTTTGCCACCCCTAGTTGCCACCTCTAGATTGATTATTGTCTAATTTAGGGCTTCAACCCTCTTTCCTTAAAAAAAAAACTTAATTCACTTTAAAAAAAGAAGATGTCTAAATGTGTTGATTTGTTGTGTCCAACTTATTTTGCCACCTATACACTATTCACTTGTATTTTAAACAATCAAAATTATCAATTAGAGGAGACCTAATTTCTTGCAACGACTTTTTATTTTTTTTCACATTCATTTTTACCATCTTAGTAATTCATACACAAAAGGAAGAAATATGAAATTACGCTAGCAATTTGTTTTAACTTGGTCGTTTGACACATGAGTTGCATGCGAACAAAAGCACGAGCCAAGTGTATATAAGAGAAATGAACACTGAGGTTCATTTTGGACACGATATGTCTAGATCCTCATGCCAGGTAGCAGTATAGCCCAACCACAGAGGCCACGTTCAACGTACATTTAATCTCATTAATGTGCATTGGTTTGGAAATATAAATAACATCTATCACCTCAATTGTTTTCTCTCATAACTCTTTTGTTATATTTCAATCCTCCATAACCCACAATCTTCTCATAACTGTGCTACTCGATATCATAATTATGAAATCGGGCATGGAAGCTGAGGAGAGAAAAAAGTTGAAGAAGCCCCAACAAGCCATTTCCAGAAAAGGTTGTATGAAAGGTAAGGGAGGACCTGAAAACCCGAGCTGCCCTTACAAGGGTGTGAGACAGAGAACTTGGGGTAAATGGGTTGCTGAAATCCGTGAACCCAATCGTGGTTCTCGCCTTTGGCTTGGGACATTTGAGACATCCCTTGAAGCTGCCTTGGCTTATGATGCTGCCGCACTTAAGCTTTATGGACCAAGGGCCAAGCTCAATCTACCTGAAATCTCTACATCTGTTAAATCTGAGGGTCAACAATCTTCCCCTGACACTCAAATTGTTCAAATCGAAGACCCGTACCATCCTCAAGGTAATCACAACACAGATAAGAACACATGTTTAAGTTTCAATACCAACCCATACCCAACAGTGTCAATAGCTTCTCAGCCATTAAACAACAACAACTTCACTCCTTATTTTCCATTGGATACCAACTCTAATCCAATTGATCAAACTTATAAGGATTTCTTTCCACCTTTAGATGATTCCATATGGCCAGAAGATGCCATGTCAATGGATTTCCCAAATAATTATGCAAATTCGAGAATGATCACAGAGGAAACCTTGGCAGACGGAAGTGTTTGGGACTCGTTCCAGACACCATGGTGCATGTAAGTTGATCTTCTCCTTAGAGGAAGAGGAAAGTAACAACAATCATACATCATCATCATCATCATCATCTTTCTTTTCAATTCACATGTCACCTGGATTGCTATCCTCTATACACATACACATGTGTGTGTCTGTGTAGTGGTCATTTAGGCCCTTAGATGGCAATCTTCTTTTATTGAATATATATAATTATTATTGTTATATTATTATGATATATGTGAAAATTATATGACAATCTTAATGAATTATTGCGGTGCTTTTCCAAAGCTTTTCTGTTGTATGTGTTTCATATATGAATAAATTATGTACTTAATATTGTGTATTATTATATGTAATGCATAATAATAATAATTTATTAATATTTTATGTAATATATTATTGGAGCATATCATTTATAGGAGATCATGAGCCTTTCTTTGATTATTTTTTTCTTCATTTTTTAGTTTTATATTTCACGCTTGCAACTACTTACCATTTTCTCTCTCCAAAATATGATAATTATGTATGTTTAATGTCAATATCAATTTTATTAATCTCATATCACTCGTTACAATTGGGAACCACATCGATGGTCAACTTGATTAGCTATTTGATTGGTTGTGCGTCTGAACAGGGGATGACATCATTCACTCGACTACAAATTGGTGAAATCCCTATGAAAATTGGTATACACAATTAAATAAGCTATTTTGAGTGACTCATACTTTACCCTTCTTTCACTCAAATATTTTTTTTAAGGAACCAAAAGTTATATTTGTTGCTAAAAAAAACAATGTCCTTAAAACACGTTTTAGCATTCTTCACTTGTTAATAGTTCACAACTTTTAATGCTGACTCACTAGCTTTTACTCATAACTCAAGAGCACAATTTCCTATGATATCATCACACTCACAATTTGCAAGAAGCCTTTTAATTATCGCGTTCATTTGTTATTTGTTTTTCATAGAAAAATACAAAGTTTGAAAAAAGTTCAACACTAAGTGCACCTTTGTATATATATGAGTCAGGATCCATTGACACCAGGTGTAAGTCAAGACTTACACCCAAATCTAGACCATTCAATTTGATCAATCCAATGACTTACAATATTTCGTATATGAGTTCTCATGATCCCTTTCTCCCCATTCACATGTGATCACACGACAAATTTGCCGAGTACATGATGCCGCTTGTACAACAACAATGATGAATAATAACTTCGCAGAGATCAACACTATTCAATTGAATGATTTATCAATCTTGATTTTCTATTCAACATGAAATTATAACTAATTAAAAAATATAATGTGATCCCTTTTATCGATTTCTCAAAATATAATGACACCGAGCTTTTGTATTTGTCGGCGTCATTTTGAGGATGACGGCCACCAACGATCCTCTTTCTATAATCCATTTGGCCAACTCCAACGGTAGTCCTTCACATACGTTCGCCAACGTGTAGTTTCAAAGAATGAGTGTTTTTGCATTGGAGTCCGCCATGCTGGCGTTCTTGTATCTTCATGAAGTAACGTTCATTGGGAAAGGTAAATCAATATTTTAATAAAAAAAAAGCAAAAACAAACCGCTTGTGCTCCTTGGTTGCTGTTCTCAATATTTGTTGTGGGACCTATTTTGAGTTTTTTACATATTTCACCATTGGAGCAAATCTTTAACGGGTTGTTTGAAGATTAGGTGGACTAATGGGACCCACAAAGAACCAATGTATGAAGATTACCACCGGAGCTACTCTTAGAAAGCCATGTATTGTCCTTGTTTTTATCCCTATCGAAATATTAGGAGTAATATTCCAAATAATCCTATGAGATTATTATGTGGTCAAATCCCTGCATAATGAAATGTGATAAGGATCTGTTGCGATCAAAATCTCTGAACAAATAGAATTAATTTATTCTTTTTTAAAATAATATTAATTTATTCTTGAAAATTCAAGGTTTCAAGGAGAAGAAAGGAGAGGCACGAAGACAATGTGGGTATATCCATTTGATTTGTGATCTTCTACTTTGCTGTTTCGGCGTTTGCTTTGTCCCAATATTATGAGCCTTAGGATTGATCAGTTATAAAGGTTTAGATTTAGTGTAAGTCTTTTGACTTACACCTGGTGTCAATGGATCCTAACTATATATATATATATATATATATATATATATATATATATATATATATATAGAGGTCATAT
>Ga0228711_1000594_pt1 | contig 46144 bp, 25 predicted proteins | sample MedpolnodulmetaG_2_FD_177996 | JGI IMG/M metagenome (GOLD analysis project Ga0228711, IMG submission 177996) | Root nodule microbial communities from Medicago polymorpha collected in Santa Monica, California, United States - brown nodules | ecosystem: Host-associated > Plants > Roots > Nodule...
AAAAAAAAAATTAAAAATAGATTTAATAAAGGAGACGATACCTGAAGGAGCCTTGCAGAAAGAAAGAGCATAAACATGCATAGATGACAGGACAGATTTCAACAGAACCAAACGCCCACCAAAAGATAAATGTTTAGCTTTCCACCCCGACAGTCTAGTTTTAATTCGGTGAATGATAGGGTCCCAAAAAGACAACAGACGCGCATCACCACCTATAGGCAACCCCAAAACTAAAAGGAGATTTCCAACCTTACACTTCAAAACTAACGATGCCTCGTTTAACCATGACCCGTGAATATTGGTACCAATCAGCTGACTCTTTGTGAAATTCACCTTCAACCTAAGTATAGCTTCAAACAGGATGAGGACAACACGCATCGCTCGAACATTAGCCCATGATTTTTCAGCAATAATTAAGGTATCATCCACAAATTGTAAGTGAGAGACAACCGTAGGAATAGGCGAACCCACCTTGTAACCGTGAAAGAGATGAGTATCTGACAACGAGTTCATCAAAATATTGAAACCCTCTGCGGCCAAGAGAAAAAGGAAAGGGGAAAGCGGATCGCCTTGCCTCAACCCCCTCTTCATAGGAAACTCGTCTGTGGGGGACCCATTAACTAACACTGATGTCGTAGCCGTGCCTATGCATTCTTTTATCCATTTTCGCCACAAAACTGGGAAACCCATCTTGCATATCACCTCATCTAAATAAATCCAGTTTATAGAATCATAAGCTTTCTCAAAATCTACTTTGAAGAGAAGCAATTCCTTTTTACATCGACGAGCGTCGTAGACTACCTCATTATCCACCAGGATGCCATCTAGAGTTTGACGACCTTTAACAAAAGCAGATTGAGAATCCGAGATAACCGACCCAATAATAGAACGAAGTCGATTAGCCAAGACCTTTGCAAGAATTTTATACATACTGCCCACCAAAGAGATCAGACGAAAATCATTAAGCCGTTGCGGACTCTCAACCTTTGGAATAAGAGCAATGAAAATACTATTGATGCCTTTGGTCAGCCTCCCATTCCTATGGAATTCAACAAGAAATCGCATAACATCATCCCGTAGAATATCCTAAAAATCCTTAATGAAGCCAAAAGTAATACCATCAGGGACCTGACATTTATAATTATCACAATCCCACACCGCGGCCTTTACCTCTTCCACAGAAAACAGTTTAACGAAACTAGCACCCTCTCTATGAGACAGCGACGAAAATTGAAGGCCCTCGATGCTAGGACGTTGAACATTACTCGCTTGGAAATGAGAAGAAAAATGAGAAAAAACTGCCCTTCTCACATTGTCAACACCCTCAATCAAAACACCATCGACAAGGAAACAAGACACAACATTACCTCTTCGTCTGCTTGATATGATTCCATGATTTTTTTTTGAATTGGCGTCCCCTTCCCTCAACCATTGAGCCCGAGATTGTTGCCAACATATACTAGCATGGGACCGAGATAAAGAGAGAAAATCCTCAGTTAAACCATGATACTCTTCGAGCTCACTCTCCAAAAGATCCACTGTCTCACCTTTCAAATCAAATGATGTGATTTTATCCTTCAACGATAAAAGTTTTGCACGTAAATTTTAAGAGTGCCTAAGGTGCCAATCTTTCAAAGCCAATTTCAACAACTTGAGTTTTTCTTTCAAAACATACCCGCCCCATCCCTCCAGCTGAAAGGAGTGCCACTGATCTCGAACAAACATTTTATAACCTGGAAAATTTTCCCAACATTTCAACAACCATAGCGGTCTAGGCCCCCAATTTTCCTCATCAATCAATAGCAATAACGGACAGTGATCCGACAACCCTCTTGACGTAGCGAGCTGAAAAACAATTAGGCCAGGTCAAGCACCACTTTTCAGATAAGAAAAACTGGTCTATTCGAGTCATAGACTTGTCGTCACCCTTGAACCAAGTAAAACTGCGACCCCGAAGAGGTAAATCTATCAACAAATTACCATCAATGAACTGATTAAGACCTGCCATCCCTAAATGACGTTGAATAGACCCCACACTTCGCCTTTCTGACACACTGCGAACCACATTAAAATCACCATAGATACAAACATTTTTATCAGCATAAGTACCCAATCTGTTGGAAATATTAACCCAAAGAGAGTGCTGACGAGAAACATCACAAGGTGCATAAATATTGAGCACAACAAATTGCTCATTTGACTTGTAAAAACGACTCGTTATCAGCATCACATGATCAAAAGAAGTAGTCAACCATACTTCAACCTGTGAACTATCCCATAGAGTTACTAAACCGCGGGAGGCACCTAGAGAAGGCTGAAAAGAATAACCAACACCCCCTCCACTCCCACACCCCCTCAACTCACTTCCCCTTCCCAACACCCTCTTTATTTTTTCGCCTCACACTAGACAAAACATCATACATATTATTATTATCTCTGCCAAATTTTAGTCCAATCTCCTTTCCTATCCCCGTAACATCCTCCTGTGCCACTCGATCAATACCATGAAGCACCAACCAATTCTCCCAGTCATTATTAACAGATGACTGAGAAACACTTTGTTGTGTCACTTTGTCTTTTGAGATAGCTTGCACCTGAGTGTCACCATACGACCTCATCGTCTTTTTAACATTTCTTTTCAGAGCACATAAAACATCTTCACGATCTTTCGCCAGTAGCCGAGCAATACGCCTCATACTTTGCGCCGTATGGCGCAGATACCCACTACCTTTTTTTTTATTAACACGTTGTCCACTTGTAGAAGAAGAATTAATTGGGACATGTTTAGCAGAAGGCAAATTACCTCCAACAATATCAAGATTTTGGCTCTTTACCCATTCCAAACTCCACGGACCCGTTGCTGCAAAGTGATCCCTACCTGGTGGACACGACATGGTACGTTTAATAATACGCGGACCACGCAAAAGCTGATCTCGCCTGCTGCCCCCTACACCATCATCAATTAAAGCATTGAGAGATTCAGTCGACACATTAACAATAGCTTTATTACAAGCTTTAACCAAACCATCTACAACATGACCATGTTCAGCCCTTTCCTCATTACTGGCATTAACAATGCTATTGAACGTTAGTGACAAGAAAAACCTTCTTTGCAATTTTTTTTAAGCATCCACCAATTGGACACACATAATCGAATCACTAATCAATTGTTTAAGGTGTTTGAGTCTCATACCACTTAGGTCAAACACAAGTTTGTTTCGTGGAAGGAGTGATAAAGAGAAGTCGTAGACACAAACGAAAGATCTCAAATTAAATTTGGGTAACTACGAAAAATGTTTAACTTAACAATATCTTTGTTAAATCACTTTGTCAAAAAAAAAACTTCGTTACAATCACAATCAAAAATACTATTATCGACTATCAAAAATATTCGTACTCGCAGTAATATTTTTTTTCAAAAAAATATATATTTGGACTAACTTTTTTTTGAAGGACATTAGGACTAACTTATAAATTTAATCAAAAAAAATACTTTATAAGTTAAATAAATCAAAATTAATTAAATTAAATTTAATAAATTAAAAATATTGACAAGATCAATAGAGTAAATTTCCTAAAGAAATGGATTAATTGAGTAAATATTAAAAGGGGTAAGGAGAAGTCCCCATAAACTTGCTCAATTGGTTCAAACAATTCACTGTAATATGCAAAGGCTGGAGTTCGAACCCCATTTAGACTAACCTATTCAACAACTAAAATCTTTTTCACTAATTTTTGTACTTCAAATTAATGTTTTGAACAAAAATATTTTCTCACCAAGGAAAGGTAAAAGTTTTAATCATTAAGTTTTGTTTGAATAAACTCTATTTTAAGTATTAATTTTATATTTTAGAATATATTCTTGTTTTGACCAAGTATTTACTTTTGCATCATTTTGAGAATAAATTTCATTTTATATGCAATCAAACAAGGGAAGAAAAAACATTTATCTTTCTTACCTTTTATGTTATTTCTCACCAAATAACAACAAAGAAATCATCTTGTACTAACAAAAAAAATTTGTTTAGTGTTCTTTTGGTTCAGGCAAATTGATGGACCGGGGAATGAGGAAAAGTGTCTTGAAACTTGAGTCTTACGTGGTCAAAAGTTGGATCCGAAGTTTGGGGACGTAGGAATCATTTGTGGGGTCCACTAAAAATGTTCTTTTTTTTCTTATCAAGGTTGAGAAGAAGCTTCAAACATTAGTGTTTCGTGTGTGAAAAGACTCAAAAATCTCAACTTTACTCCGTTACTTTATCTAACATTTTCTTTTGGTGACCTCATTTGATAGCTTGATAATGTGCTTCTCGTTAAATCTCTATCTAATCCCCGCACGCTAATTATTCTTGTGTGACCAATCCATCCCAACATATTTTCATCGTTGTTGTAAAAAAAATAAAAAAATAAATCATCGTTGATTCATTTAATCTATAAACAAATTGGTACAATTATTTAAAGTTAATTGTTATAAATTATTAATTATTAAAATAAGGAATATAAATAAACTCTTGCAAAGCATCTTTATTACCACTTGGTATTCATCCGAAAATCAAGCCCTAAATGGCAGTAACGTCACATAAACTATTGAACAGACAAAGTGGTAGTGGCAGTAGCATCTCAACAATGCTCTATCAATGGTTACTTACCATCAAATTGATATGCTTTTTTTCCTTTGCTTATACACAACAACTTGAATATAGATATGCTTGTGTTGATAATTCTTCTATTCCTCCATCAAACACATACCTAAGAAATCTCAACAATTTGCTCTCAATACTATCATCAGATTCTGCTATCAGCAATGGTTTTGGACACACAACTTCAGGTAATGATCAAAACAATAAGGTTTATGGACTATACTTTTGTCGTGGCGATGCGAACACCGCCCTTTGTAAGTCATGTGTTCAATATTCTAGCAAATTGATTAAGCAGAAATGCCCTAATAATGCTTCTGCTATTTTTTGGTGCCCCTTTTGTCTTTTGAGATACTCAAACGTGAATTTCATTGGTAAATTAGCTATAAGACCAAGGATTCCTATGTTTGATTCAACACAAAATTTTACAAGTGCTGGTGAGTTTGATAGTGATGCTAGGATTTTGATGAATGGTTTGATACAAATGGGATCACAGACACCATTAATGTTTGGAACACATATGTTTAACATAAATGGTACTCAAAGAAGGTATGGTTGGGTGCAATGCAGCCGAGATATTACTAGTGAGGAATGCAGAACTTGTTTGAGTAATATGCTTGATGATGTTGAAAATTGTTGTATGGAGAAGCGAGTGTGGCGTATATTTTCGCCAAGTTGTGTTGTGATGTATGAAACTCAGCCATTCCTTTTGACGGGTACACAGCCTGACGCACCAGCGCATCAGAAAGGTATCACTTCATCTTTTTAATTAAGTAAACCTGTCAATATTCGTAGACGGCGGTTTTTCTAGATTACTCGTTAATATTCATAGACTATACTACTTGTTAGGTTATTCGTTGTAACACCGTTATAAATGCAACTTGTTATCCGAGTTATACCTAAACTGCTCTTCTGGTAACTATGGCTTCAAAATTGTCGTACGGCTTTCAGAGTTTTCAAAATCACTTACAACTTTTATTCTCCAATTTATGGTTACAAAGAGTTTTCAAGATATTTGCTCCGATACCATATTGATGTATAATTTATCTGTCTAACTCAGATCACACAACTTGAATTTATAATGGACTACAAATTTACAATAAATACATTGAATGCCTAATTGATTAGCATTAACCTTGGAATCTGTATCAAGCTAAGGCTATTATAAATTTGTTTCAGAAAAGAAGAGCAAACAAAAGGATACGATTCTAATAATAATCATAGTTGTAACCGCAATGGTAGTAGCGCTATTGGCTTTCAGCACATTCTACTACAGGCGCTTGGAACGGAAAAAGGGTAAGAACTAACTCTCAACCAGTTCTTTAAGTTGAGGCTATTGATTATATATGTATATGTTTGATAATTCAATATTTTCAGATGAAAAAGAGATGCAAATCCTCGACGCAATTTTTTCTCAAGACGAGACTAACAACGAGGAGAATGTGAATTCTGACCTACCTATGATGCCTCTGAGCACTATTCTAAAAAGTACTCATAATTTTTCTGATAAATATAAATTGGGGGAAGGTGGATTTGGAACTGTCTACAAGGTACTACATTAGGATAAGATACATGATATCTATTTGTTCGATGACTGATTTTTCCACCAGCAACATTCTTACACAAAAATTTGAAGAAATGTTTTAGGGTGTTTTAGCAGATGGAAGGGAAATTGCTGTTAAAAGGCTTTCAAAAACATCGGTTCAAGGTGTTGAGGAATTCAAGAATGAAGTAATGTTGATAGCCAAATTGCAGCATCGGAACCTTGTGAGACTGTTAGCTTTCTGCATTGAGCAAAATGAAAAACTGCTTATCTATGAGTACATGCCTAATTCAAGCCTCAATTTTCAACTACGTGGTATGACTCCCTAATACTGAACCTGTAATTTTATGCTTTTTTTATTTTTATATACTTCTACTTGAGGGATTCATACAAATTTCCTTCAATTACTTAGATATCAGAAAGAAACACTGATATTAACAAGTCTTAAATCATCAATGACACAGTTTTGTACCCTTTCCTAGTGTTTGAAAGGAAGAAAACGCGTAGTTTGCTGGAAAATAATGATGAAAAAATATTCAAATTTAAGATATTCAGTGTATTTTAATTAAATAAACTTGAAGGTACTGATTAAGTTCTCTTAGAATTTAGGTTGAACCTAACTCAACACTTACAAAATGAGCTTGTAAGGTGAGGGATGCCTCTCAGTTATAAACATAATTTTTAGGTTATCTCATCCGATGTGGAACATCTCGTATGTAACCCGAGTGACCCGATAGGGTGGCCAAACGGATCTTGGATAACCTGACAAAACTGAGTTTCTCTGATAATTTGGGGGGTTGTCCAACTATTTTCACAGAAATAGCCTTAAACAGTCCCATTTGTCCCCATTTTGCTTACTATTTTGCTGTAGGCACCTAAAATTGGGTAAGTAGCCTCAGAGAGTACTTCATATTTAATATCTATATTTATTTGCTGATTTAATACTTGAGAGAGTTGGTTTGAACAGAAAAATGCATCAGATTTTGTCAAAATTCTCTTCAGCTAAGTACAAATTTGAGTTCTAAAAGTCTAGTGCTATACAGTTAAGGTCCCTTTAATATATGAGAGTTGTTTGCATAAACTTAGGTCAAACTCTTACAGGATTATGATTTCTGCAACAGCCTCTAAGTTGTTTCCTTGAAGACTTCAATTGCAATTAGTAGGTCTAAAATGAGCTATACTGATCCAATTTAGGCCAGTGTTATCACTACCAGATTGTGGAACGGCAAAAATCTGCTATGTGAATAGCAAATAGCTTTTCAGGCAAATAGTGGAAGCCACATAGCGGTTAAAATAAGTCAAATATATATAAAAAAAGGCACTCTGGATACAAATCCGTTATACTGACAGGTATACTGATAGGTTTAAGTATTACGGTGAATATAGGAGTAACACTCACCGAACCTTCATCTTTTTTATTATAAAAATCTGTTATGCTATAGTGCCGTTATTTGACAACTCTGATTTAGGCATCATTTAGGAACTTCAATCTTTGGAAGAAGGTTCTGGTTCAGAAACATTATGTTTGTGACCTTTGTACATTAGCCCCTTGTTAAGCATTAAAACTCACACTTATGCACTATGATGTCCAGCTGAAGTTATGCTTCTTAGATGCACTATAATGTATTATCAATCATTTTTTCGGTTTCAGTCATATTTATTAGAACTGCATTGCATTAAATTGTACTTCCAGATTTGGTAAAGGGCGCGCAGTTGGATTGGAAACATCGATTAAACATTATTAATGGGATTGCTAAAGGGCTTCTCTATCTTCACGAGGACTCTAGACTCAGGGTTATTCATAGAGACTTGAAAGCTAGCAATATTTTGTTAGATCATGAAATGAATCCAAAAATTTCAGACTTTGGATTAGCTAGAACATTTGGAGGAGATCAAGGGGAATCAAATACAATGAGAGTTGTGGGAACATAGTAAGTATAATCTATATTTACTTTTCTTTCAATTGGACAAGAATGCATATATTCTTCCTTACAAGGACTGCATGAGTATGCACAACCACATAGCATCACATTTAAACTTTAAGCCACTTCATATGAATTCATACTCAATGTTTCTAGTTTTTTTTTTTCGTAGTCTTTTCTGTCATTCTAATCAAAATTTTACTCCTCAATAAACAAACAAAAAAACTCTTCTTTAAAACTAAATTGTTCTCTGAAAGTTTTTTGTTCCATGTTCGCCAAGGTGTTATGTTTTTGTTGAATATCAAAAAGAGACATTGATTGATATTTTGATTTTGAGCAGCGGATACATGGCTCCAGAATATGCTATTGAAGGCTTGTTTTCAGTGAAGTCAGATGTTTTCAGCTTTGGTGTTCTTTTGCTAGAGATCATCAGTGGAAAAAGGAACAACAGATTCTATCTTTCAGAGCATGGCCAAAGCCTTCTCACATATGTAGGTTTCCTGGTTTATGCTTGTATTCATTTTCCTCTCGCTTATAACTAAAATCAAATGCATGAACAAAATTATAGGCATGGAACTTCTGGAGTGAAGGAAAAGGTTTAGAATTGATGGATCCATTGATAGCAAATTCATTTGTGCCTAGTGAAGTTTTGAAGTGTATACACATTGGCCTATTGTGTGTACAAGATAACGCAGCTGATAGGCCTACAATGTCAGGTGTTGTTCACATGCTTGGAAGTGACAATATTACTCTTCCCAACCCCATATGTCCATCTTTTTCTGTTGGAAGGTCTACAAATACAATTGAAGGAGGGTCTTCATCAAACGCTTCTACCTCTGTCACTGTCAATGAAATAACCCTATCCGAAGTGTTGCCTAGATGATCAATACAAATGGACATGTTTTTTTTTCATACCTTTACATAAATTATTGGTGGATAAGTTTATTTGAGTCTTCGAAATATATCTGTCGGCATTTGATATGGTTTATGTTATTTTGCACACCACATTTTGGATTATTTAAACTATATAGATTAACATTTATCAACTATTTAGAATATTGTTTGAACTAATAATATATCAAATAGGGTAATTACAGTTTAATTACAGCAATTGATCAATCGATAGATATTGTATTCGAAAGGTTTAGTAAGTGACCTATATTGGGTTGGACTATCCATTTGATGTTCGATGAGAAGTTCCTATCCTCATTGATGACCATTAGGCGGTTGACATACTAAGAATACACTTTTCAGGTAAAGAGAAGTTCTCTTTCATTCCTCACTCTCTTTCATTCCACACTCTTCTAAGTGGTTTCACTCACAACCATTAGGGAAAAAAAAAATAGAGCTATCCGTCAAATTATATACTTTGTGATTAAATATGTTGTAGTTTGATATCTACATGAGTTCTATCAATTGAGACATAACTTAATCGAGAACAGGAAAAGCTTGTGCTTACGTTACATGCCTCTTGGTTTTCAACTTTCCTTAATGTTCTCATGTCAAGTATTGTCAAACATTGGAAGCCTAAAGATAAAGGAGCTTCACAGTAAATGAACACGAATCAATGTCGCCGCAACACTTACGTAGCACCAGCCAAAGCATTGTGTATATTCTCTTCATTGTTTTCTTTTGTTGCCGAAGAGTAGCATCGTAGAAACCTTCCCAGCATTTATGAAAATTAACTTTTTTTCTAAACAACAGCGACGGGCAATATCCATTGCTTCCTGATTACTAACCTGAAATGAGAAAGAGAAAGAGAGCCATTATCAGTTGACCAATTCAGTCAATATATGAGCAACGATAAATTGGTATACGTTCCAATAAGCTATAAACTTTGCAATCAATTGCTTAGGTCCTTTACCTTATCCCATAATCTGTCTAGATTAATATTAAGTTTTTGTTCAACTCTGATAACATTGGTCTTGCGCTATGCTGCATTCTAGAAGCCACCTTCTGGTATATCACATCTACCTTAGAAAGCCTCTTGAGCAAAATTTAACCGAATTGGTCGTTAGTTTCATAGAATGAATAAATTCTGAGTATAGTGCTCGGCGACAGACATATACCATGGATGTTCAAATCAGTCCAACTGAATTCCTTCAATTCTCTATCTCAAATCAATGTCAGTTCTAATTGATTCACCAATAATCACCACAAGAACAGATTCCATTCTTAAAATGATGGAACCTACGTAAATCACGTACTATAATTTCCCTCCCCGTCACAAGTGAAATGTACTTAGTGGCATCATGGCAGTCTCCACAAACTCTTAGATTCTTCCTTATATGTATTGGTGTACCGTGGTTTGTGTTTAAAAGTCCAAATGCAATAGCAAGCCTCTCACTATGGCTACTGAGCAATTGCTCCTTCACATTTTCCTCCACGTCATGAATAGAATTGGTGTCAGGTATGTAACCAGCATCCCTGATTTTATCTCCAAGAGCCTCGAGAAAAGCGTATATTTTCTTCGCTTGAGGATGATTCGTACTTCCTGAGTAGAATGTGTGAACTTCATTTCTCAATTCAACAAAACTGCAGCCTGGAGTTTTGTGGATACCCTTTTTCTCCATGGCTGTTCTCACCTTGGCCGCTTTGTCCCACATTGATGCAGAGGCATACATGTTTGCTAGCAGAACATGATAGCCACCCTCGTCTGGATCTAACTCGAATAGTTTGTCTGCAGCTTTTTCGCCCAATTCGAAATTTTTATGAATTTTGCAAGCACCTAGCATTGCACCTAAAACGGTAATCCCTGGTTTGATAGTCATCTCTTGAATTAAATTCCAAGCACCATGTAACTTTCCGGCACGACCAAGGAGATCGACCACAGCACTATAGTGATCCATTGAAGGCTCCAAGCCATAATCTCCCTTCATGCTTTGAAAGAAATGGAGGCCCTCTTCCACGAAACCCGAGTGACTACAAGCCGATATAACAGACAAAAATGTTGTATCATTTGGCATAACGGCTTCTTTCTGCATATTGTCAAAGAGATCAATAGCTTCTTTTCCAAGTCCATGTGTGCCATATCCATCTATCATCGCATTCCATGTTATCACATGCCGTTCTTGCATCATGTCGAAAAGCTTCCTCGCAGTTTGAATGGCTCCACATTTTGCATACATGTCAATAAGAGCAGTAGCAACATAGACATCATTGTCCATAAAAGTCCTTATTGCAAGTCCGTGAATCCACTTGGCCATCCGGTTAACCGATAAATCAGCAAGAGCAGTAATTACAGCCACTAAAGTAAAGCAGTCAGGTTTAACTTCTTGAGATTGCATCACACAAAACAGATTTAAAGCCTCATTAACGCATCCATTTTGAGCATAACCTAATATCATGGCATTCCATGTGACAATTGTTTTCTTCTTCAAATTCTCAAAGATTGAGGCTGAGATGTCAACTCTCTTACACTTCGAATACATGGATATTAAAGAGTTCATAACAGACACTTCAAAATCAAGTTTCAGTCGATCCACTAATTTATGAACGAATTTCCCCCGCTCTAGATCACCTAAATCAGCACAAGCAGTCAAAGCCGCCATTATTGCAACTCGTGTAGGTTCAACTCCTTTATCCAACATCTTCAAAAAAGTAGCAAACGCTTCTTCAGATTTACCAATTTGTGCATAACCATCAATCATTGTATTCCATGAAACAACACACTTGTAACTCATCCCCTCAAAAACCAACCTCGCAATCCTTTCACACCCACATTCAAAGTACATATACAAAAGCGCATTTATAACACTAACCTTCGACTCAAATCCCAATCTAAGAGCATAACCATGAATAGACTTTCCAATTCTCAAATCCTTAATATCCGCCATAGCAGGCAAAACACTTACCAAGGTAACAGAATCCGCCTTTAAGCCAGCTTCCTGCATCCAATAAAACAAATCCAAAGCTCTCTCGGGATAACCATTCTGCGCATATCCCGCAACCAAACTAGTCCAAGACACCAAATCCTTCTCCGACAATCTCTCAAAAACCTTATACGCATCATCGATCTCCCCACATTTCACATAAAAATCCATAACACCAATCATAGAAAACAAATTATACTCAAACCCATTAACTATCACCTGCCCATGAATCTCTCTACCCTTTTCAAGTTCAATTTTTTTCCCACACAATTGCAACAAATAAGCAAAATCATATACAACTGGCCTAACACCATCATTTTGCATCCTATGATAAAAACACAAAGCATCACATAAAGATGAGTTTTTTGCATACCCTTTAAGCATGGCATGGTAAAGAACATCTTGTTTGTGTTCAACAGTGTCAAAGACAAGAGATGCTTCATTGATGCTGCCATGTTTGAAGAACATGTTTATGAGCTTGGTTTGGAACAAGTGGTCATTGTAGTAGGAACCAGTTTTGATGATTAAGGGAAGGATTTGATGAAGGTTCTTTGTGGAAGTGCAGTGGTCTAAGAGACTAGGTGAAGGGTGTTTGTAGATGTTTGTATGGATTAAGGTTGTTGTGTTGGGAAAGAGCTTAGAGCTCATTCTCTTTTGTGTGATGACAGTGAGTTAAGAGTTAGTTATTCTTTATTTAGCCATATCCAGTTGCACATTTTATCTTGTTGGGAATTTATTTATTTATTTATTTTTTTCAGAAAATTTTAAGTTCACTAGATATGTTAGATCTCAAGGCTTTGGAGTGTTTACAACGATTTATAGATTATCCATCAACAAAATTCTAACAATGATATCTCTTTTGAAGTATGAGTCAACTCCTTATCAATTAAATTAACATAAACATGCTATTCTTATTTTAAAATAAAGATAAATCAGCTCGTGAGTGTGAATCTCTTTATCCTTCTAGAACACGAGAGTACATTGTATAAACGAATTCTCTTTTAAATTTCTATCTCTTCAAGTCACATAGATATATTTTTATATGGTGCTGAAATATTGTCAATTTTTAGCCGTTTAATGATCAAGATTACATTTTTAGGCAAATTTTAGTTTGAACCACCAAATACATTGCTCCAACTTACACCACTTTAAATTTATTCTAACGGTGTGAATCCCATGATGAAAAAGCTGATACAAAGGCTTATTTTAGTGGTGTAAGTTGGGGCAATCTATTTAATGGTGCAAACTAAATGCCACCACATTTTTAAATAAAAATATCACTGTTTTTTTTTCAGATAAAATGTCTTGTAGACTTGTACTACAAAATAGTTGTGATTTTCTCTAAAAAAAAAGAAGAAGATGATACGACTGTTCAGGTTTAATATGAGATTTCAAATCAAGTGGTCACCGTGATATCATATAAATATGGTTATGATACTCACCGTGATACCAAACACACATTTAAATTACACATAATTATTAGAAATGTGTTATTTGAACAACCATTTGATTGACAATTTATTGGACAACTATAAATTTACAAAGAAAAAGTAGGTTTTGACACGAAAATCAAAACAATTGAGAGATAAAGCAAAAACATATATAAGTATGAGAGAGAAAATTATTACAGAAGTTGTTTTAAAATGGTCGTACAAATATCATTCCTCTAATTAAGTTGTTCATGTAAAAATAAAAAATATAATTTCTATTCTATGATGTTATTCATTTAAAAAATAGAGTTCATAAAAAATTATAAAATATTTATCCCTCCATTTCTATGAAGATATGGTGCCATTAACCATGTTTCAAAAAACCATGACATGAATCAAACCAATTTGGTTCTTTCCAACTGAGTTATCCATAGTTCAAAATCTTGACCAACAATGAGTTCTAACCACCTCTTACCATTCCACACTCCACCACCACTCTCCACCCCCAAAAGAAGAACAACCCCATTATACCAAAGAATCTACATCCCAACCCATATCTACCGCCACCCATCATCCATCCTCTTAGAACTCACAACTTCCATTTCAGAGCTTCATCAAATCCTCCCTCACATCATCAAAAACGGTTTCTACAATCAACACCTCTTTCAAACCAAACTCATTAGCTTGTTCTGTAAATTTGGTTCTATCAATGAAGCATTACGTGTTTTTGATTCAGTTGAAACCAAACTTGATGTTCTTTATCATACTATGCTTAAAGGGTATGTAAAAAACTCATCTTTAAGTGAGTCTCTATCCTTTTTCAAAAGAATGCAAAATGATGAGGTTGAACCAGTTGTGTATGATTTTACTTATCTTTTGCAGTTGTGTGGTGAGAATTTGGATTTGAAAAAGGGTATGGAGATTCATGGGATGTTGATTAAAAATGGGTTTGAGTCGAATTTGTTTGCGATGACGGCGGTTGTTAATTTGTATGCGAAATGTAGGAAGATTGATGATGCGGATAAGATGTTTGTTAGAATGCCGGAGAGGGATTTGGTTTTTTGGAATACGGTTGTTGCGGGGTATGCACAAAATGGGTTTGCTAGGAAGGCTTTGAAGTTGGTTTTGGATATGCAGGAGGATGGGAAGAAGGCGGATTCGATTACTTTGGTTAGTGTTTTACCGGCTGTGGCGGATGTTAAGGATTTGAGAATTGGAAGGTTGATTCATGGTTATGCTGTTAGATTGGGATTTGATTCTATGGTTAATTTTTCAACGGCGCTTTTGGATATGTATTTTAAGTGTGGTGAGGCAGAGACTGGGAGGTTGGTTTTTCAAAGGATGAGCAGCAAGAATGTTGTTTCGTGGAATACTGTGATTGATGGTCTTGCGCAGAATGGCGAATCTGAAGAAGCGTTTGCAATGTTTCTGAAGATGTTGGAGGAAAAGGTGGAGCCTACGAATGTTAGTATGATGGGTGCTTTACATGCTTGTTCTAATTTAGGCGATCTTGAACGAGGGAGATTTGTTCACAGATTATTAGATGAGAAGAAACTTGATTCTAATGTGTCAGTTATGAATTCTTTGATTTCCATGTATTCAAAGTGTAAAAGAGTTGATATTGCAGCTTCGGTATTTGATAATTTAGAAGGGAAAACAACTGTCACATGGAATGCCATGATATTGGGTTATGCGCAGAACGGTTGTGTAAATGATGCTTTGAATCTGTTCTGTACTATGCAATCTCAAGGTACTAAACCCGATTCCTTTACATTTGTGAGTGTGATCACTGCTCTAGCAGATTTATCGGTTACCCGTCAGGCTAAGTGGATTCACGGACTTGCAATACGAACAAATATGGACAAGAATGTCTTTGTTGCTACTGCTCTCGTTGACATGTACGCGAAATGCGGAGCCATCAAAACTGCAAGAGAGCTTTTCGACACGATGCAAGAGCGACATGTGATAACGTGGAATGCAATGATCGATGGATATGGAACACATGGCCTTGGAAAAGCAGCTCTTGATCTCTTTGATGATATGCAGAATGAAGCCTCTCTTAAGCCAAATGATATAACATTTCTATCTGTAATTTCAGCATGCAGTCACTCAGGTTTTGTGGATGAGGGTCTCTACTACTTCAAAATTATGAAGGAAGATTATGGCTTGCAGCCTTCGATGGATCACTATGGTGCCATGGTTGATCTCCTTGGTCGTGCCGGCAAGCTAGATGATGCTTGGAAGTTTATTCATGAGATGCCTATCAAACCTGGGATTACCGTGTTAGGTGCAATGCTAGGTGCTTGTAAAATTCACAAAAACATTGAATTGGGTGAAAAAGCTGCGGACAGATTGTTCGAGTTGAATCCAGATGAGGGTGGATATTATATGCTGGTTGCAAACATGTATGCCTCTGCTTCAATGTGGGACAAAGTGGCTAAAGTGAGAACAGCTATGGAGAAAAAGGGTCTCTACAAAACTCCAGGCTGCAGTTTGGTTGAATGGAGAAACGAAGTTCACACATTCTACTCAGGAAGTACAAATCATCCTCAATCGAAAAGAATCTACGCTTTTCTCGAGACTCTTGGAGATGAGATCAAGGCTGCTGGTTATGTGCCTGACAATGATTCAATTCACGACGTAGAAGAAGACGTGAAGGAACAATTGGTCAGTAGCCATAGTGAGAGGCTTGCAATTGCATTTGGACTTCTGAATACAAGACCTGGTACGACAATACATGTAAGGAAGAACCTAAGAGTTTGTGGTGATTGTCATGAGGCTACCAAGTACATTTCGCTTGTGATGGGGAGGGAAATTATTGTGCGCGATTTACAACGGTTCCATCATTTTAAGAATGGAAGATGTTCTTGTGGGGATTACTGGTAAAATGATACATGCCGCTGTTACTATCGCTGCATCTGGATTCATCCTATGATAATGTATCATTTTTGTGCTCTGTTGAATCAGTTGTTTGTAACTATAAGATTCAGTTGTATAATATTTTAGGAAATATGCAGTTTGATCCTGAAAGATGTTCAAGTGTATTTTCTTGATCCTCTGAAATTTTTGTCTATTCAATTTTGTTATATACTATGGTTCTGAAAATTGTCTACTAAAGTAAATTGGTGATGTAAGTCAACAGTTTATTTCTTTTTGCATATTGAGCTTTTGCACTTCAGAATCTTTTGACTGATGCTGTAAATGTTTAGCCTATGTTGATTATGGCTCTAACTAATGACTTGTACTATACAATTCTTACTATTGTATGATTGAGTGCGGATAATGTTGGAACTAGGACTATTTTTTTTAACAAGCAAAAATGGATTATAATAACACTGCAATAGTAGTATCCATAGCACAAGGTGTGCCGAAAAGACTACTAGAAAATGGAACTAGGACTTAATTAGACACTTGATTTTTTTCAAAGATTTAGGTGGTTCTAGAGTAACTTGGTATGCTGAGTTCTTAATCTAAATTTTTATAAGGGTAAATTGTCATTTTGGTCCTTAAATGTGTGAGATGTTGTCACTATATGAATGTAATTTTTTTTGCCTTAAATATGTCTATAGTCCTTGCAAATAGGGCTCAGTTGAATTTTAGTCCCTATACTTACTAAACCTCCCAAAATTTCTCTGCAATTTTTAATCACTTGAAATTTAGTCCTAATTACTTTTGTTAGCATATGTGGCATCTGATTACTTACGTGGTGCCTACATGGCACCAGTTGACTGTGTAACCACCTCGCTGACTCCGCTTTTCAGACCTGAAGTTCCATTTTTGCCCTTTATGAATCCTGAGACGCATGAAAAGACCAAAATGCCCCTGCTTTCCCTTCCTTCTTCCCTCTCTTCTTCCCTATCCTGAGATACTCTTTGCTCTTTCAAATCCATGTTCCTCCACTTTCATCAAACAAACAATAGCACGAAACTAAATAAAAACACCATCATATCATATAAAATTTCAATTCATGATTTAGGATTAATTGCAGAAACAAGTTCTCTGTTGCAAAAAAAAAAAGATAACAATTAATAAAGTTCCTTCTTTCCCTTATTTTGGAGCTTTGGCTAAAAGTCAATGACCATGATAATAAGTTTCCTTACCAAGTGAACATGTTTGTGCTTAAAATCATTATATTTCAAATTGACAATATATGATTTATCTAGTGATGGAAGACTGGAAGATAAGGTATTAAGACTAGAAGACAATATATGATTTATCTATTGCTCTTGTTGACATGATGCAAGAGCGGCATGTGATAACATGCTTGGAGCCTTCAATAGATCACTATAGTGCTATGGTTGACCTCCATGGTTATGCCGGAAAGTTAGATGATTCTTGGAATTTTATTCAAGAGATGCCTATCTAACCGGGGATTACCGTTTTAGGTGCAACGCTGGGTGCTTGCAAAATTCATAAAAACGTTGAATTGGGCCAAAAAGCTGCAGATAAACTATTTAAGTTTGATCCAGATGAGGGTGGACATCTGCATCAATGTGGGACAAAGTGGCCAAGGTGAAAACATCCATGGAGAAAATGAAGTTCACAACTCCAGGCTGCAGTTTGGTTGAATTGAGAAATGAAGTTCACACATAATCCATGCTTTTCTCAATGCTCTTGGAGATAAGATCAGGGATCCTGGTAGGTGGCAGCCTGATACCAATTCTTTTTTTTTTGAAGCTAAACTAATCCACCTAAATTGACACCAGAGAGAATAGAACCTTAGACCTTGAGGAGGAGCAAACTCCAAGGTCCCAAGCCAACACCACTTGGCCAACCCAAATGGGTTAGCATGATACCAATTCTATTCACGACGTGGACGAAAATGTGAAGGAGCAATTGCTCAGTAGCCATAGTGAGAGGCTTGCTATTGCATATGGACTTTTAAACACAAACCACGGTACACCAAGAATCTAAAAGTTTGTGGTGATTGCCATGATGCCACTAAGTACATTTCACTTATGACGGGGAGGGAAATGATAGTACATGATTTACGTAGGTTCCATCATTTTAAGAATGGAATCTGTTCTTGTGGCAATTATTGGTGAATCAATTAGAACGGACGTTGATTAGAGATAGAGAACTGAAGAAATTCACTTGGACTGATTTGTACATCCATGTTATATATGCCTGTCTCCTATCACTGTTCAGAATTTATTCATTTGATGGACCTAAAGGCCAATTCCGTCAAAACTTGCTTTGGGCGCTTTCTAAGATGGATGTGATAAGGTGGCTTCTCGGATGCGGCATAACACAAGACCAACATTATCAGAATTGAACAAAAACTTGTTAATATTAACCTTGACAGATTATGCAATAAGGTAAAGGACCAAAGCAATTGGCTGCAAAGTTAATAGTTTCTTGGAAAGTATTACAATTCACCGTTGCTCATATATTGACTGAATTGACTTACTGATTTAGGTTCTCTTTCTCATTCGGATTTCAGGTTAGTAATTAAAGATGCAGCGGATATTGCCCGTCTTTGTTGTGTAAGGAACAAGTTAATTATCAGAATTGATGGGAAGCTTACTTTGATGTTACTTAGAATAACATAAACAATATCATATACCGACAGATATATTTCGAAGACTGAAATAAACTTATCCACCAATAATTTATGTAAAGCTAAGGAGAAAAACACGTCCATTTGTATTGATCATCTAGGCAACACTTCGGATAGGGTTATTTCGTTGACAGTGACAGAGGTAGAAGCATTTGAAGAAGACCCTCCTTCAATTGTATTTGTAGCCCTTCCGACAGAAAAAGATGGGCATATGGGGCTTGGAAGAGTAACATTGTCACTTCCAAGCATGTGAACAACACCTGACATTGTAGGCCTATCAGCTGCATTATCTTGTACACACAATAGGCCAATGTGTATACACTTCAAAACTTCACTAGGCACATATGAATTTGCTATCAACGGATCCATCAATTCTAGACCTTTGTCTGCACTCCAGAAGTTCCATGCCTATAATTGTTCATGCATTTCATTTTAGTCATAACCAAGAGAAAAATTAAAAACAAGCATAACTCAGGAAACCTACATATGTGAGAAGACTTTGGCCATGCTCTGAAAGATAGAATTTGTTGTTCCTTTTTCCACTGACGATCTCTAGCAAAAGAACACCAAAGCTGAAAACATCCGACTTCACTGAAAACAAGCCTTCGATAGCATATTCTGGAGCCATGTATCCACTGCTCAAAATCAATATATCAATGTCTTTTTGTTCATATTAAAAACATAATACCTTGGCAAAACATGATTGGTTTTTAAAGAGAACATGCTATGCTATGTTCTCACAATTGAAAGAGAACAAGCCTTAAAGTTTAAAATGCAATGCTATCTGGTTGTGCATACTCGTGTAGTCCTTGTGAGGAAGTATGCTTTCCTGTCCAATTGAAAGAAAACAAAAAATAGTATATACACTTACTAAGTTCCCACAACTCTCATTGTATTTGCTTCCCTCTGGTCCCCTCCAAATGCTCTTGCTAGTCCAAAGTCTGAGATTTTTGGATTCATTTCATGATCTAACAGTATATTGCTAGCTTTCAAGTCTCTATGAATAACCCTAAGTCTGGAGTCCTCATGAAGATACAGAAGCCCTTTCGCAATCCCATTAATAATGCTTAATCTTTGTTTCCAGTCCAATTGTGCACCCTTCACAATATCTGAGAGTAAAATTTAAAGCAATGTCATTCTCATTAATACAACTGAAATTGAAAAATTATTGACAAATAAATTATTCTACATGGCCAGACACCAAATTCGAAAGATTAGTTAATCTGTATGTAAGAATATTCTATTGCATTCCATACTATGTATAAAGTGAGACAATGTTAAACTAAGTGTAAAAGGAAGCATAGGTAATAAAAAAGGTTTGGAATCTATTAACTTTCTCCTAAAGTTTTAATCTATCGAAAGTTACTAGGCTGTAAAACGAGAACAATTGAAGAAGTATAACTCCAGCTTGACATCCTAGTTCTAAATTGCAAGATTTAATCTTAACAAGGGGATAGTGTAATAAGGTCAGAAACCTAATGTTTGAGAACCAAAACCTAGTGTTGTTAAATAGGGGTTATAGTGCTGCTATAGCGTAGTGGGATTTGAACATGTAACTATTGTCACGCGATACACTATTTATTTAGTACAAAATGTTGGCAAACAACGGCACTATAGCACTGTAGCTTGGCAGAATTTGAACAAACTGTGGTTTTTTGCGACCTGCGATTGAGAAAACTTCCAGAGCCGTCACCTAAAGATTTAGGATCCCAAAAGATACCAAAATTAGACCAGTATAACTCATTTTAGACTTAAGGGCTGTTGCAGAAATTATAATCCTGTAAGAGTTTCAACCTAAGATTCTGCATTCAACTTTCTTATATTAAATAAGGCACCCTAACTTCATAACTTAATAGAAATAGACTTCCAGATAAGCAGATTCAATGTTTGAGAGTTATACCGCGTAGCTGGAAATCAAGGCTTGAATTGGGCATGTATTCATAGATAAGCAGCTTCTCATTTTGCTCAATGCAGCAAGCCAACAGTCTCACAAGGTTCCGATGTTGCAATTTGGCAATCAACATTACTTCATTCTTGAATTCCTCAACACCTTGAAACGATGTTTTCGAAAGCCTTTTAACAGCAATTTCCCTTCCATCTGCTGAAACACCCTAAAAGATTTTTTCAAATTTTTGTTTAAGATTGTTGCCAGTGGAAAAATCAATCATCAAACAAATGAATATCATGTATCTTATCCTAATGTAGTACCTTGTAGACAGTTCCAAATCCACCTTCTCCCAATTTATATTTATCAGAAAAGTTATCAGTACTTTTTAGAATAGTACTCAGAGGCATCATAGGTAGGTCAGCAGCATTCACATTCTCCTCATTGTTAGTCTGATCTTGAGAAAAAATTGCATGAAGGCTTTGCATCTCTTTTTCATCTGAAAATATTGAATTATCAAACATATACAGATAACAATTGATATCCCCAATTTAAAGAACTGTTTGAGAGTTAGTGCTTACTTTTTTTCCGTTTCAAGCACCTGTAGTAGTATGTGCTGAAAGCCAATAACGCTACTGCTACTGTTACGGTTACAACAATGATTATTTTTAGAATCAAGGACCTTGTTTCTTCCTTTTGTTTGGCTGCATTAACAAAACATGACAAGTTGATGTATTTATGAAAAATGCTGAGTAAAATCAAAACACTTGGTGGTGTATTTGTAAAACTAATTGTTATTGTGTTTGCTTATGTTTTCTGATTAACTTAAGGAGATTCAAACATACCAAAACAAATTTATAATACTCTTAGCTTTATAATACTCTTAGCTTTATTATGTACAAGAGTCATCTACTTTTACTTGTATGTAAAACTTAAAAAGATGAACTGATACCTATCTGAGGCGCTGGCGCTTTGGTCTGTATACTCGTCAAAAGGAATGGTCGAGTTTCATACATGACAACACAACTTGGCGAAAATATACGCCACACTTTCTTCTCCTCACAACAATTTTCAATATCCTCAAGCATATTGCTCAAACAAGTTCTGCATTCCTCACTAGTAATATCTCTGCTGCATTGCACCCAACCATACCTTCTTTGAGTACCATTTATGTTAAACATATGTGTTCCAAACATTAACGGTGTTTGTGATCCCATTTGTATCAAACCATTCATCAAAATCCTAGCATCACTATCAAATTCACCAGCACTTGTAAAATTTTGTGTTGCATCAAACATAGGAATCCTTGGTCTTATAGCTAATTTGCCGATGAAATTCTCGTTTGAGTATCTCAAAAGACAAAAAGGACACCAAAAAATAGCTGAGGCATTATGAGGGCATATCTGCTTTATCAATTTGGTAGAATATTGAACACATGAGTTGCAAAGGGTGGCGTTCGCATCGCCACGACAAAAGTATAGTCCATAAATCATATTGTTTTTATCATTACCTGAAGTTGTGTGTCCAAAACCATTGCTGATAGCAGAATCTGATGATAGTGATTTGAGCAAATTGTTGAGGTTGGTTTGGTATATTTTAGATGGAGTATTATATGATTGGTCTAAACAGGCATATCTATAATCAAGTGGTTGTGTATAAGCTAAGGAAAAAATGCATATCAATTTGAGGGCAAGTAACCATGGATAGAGCATTTTTGAGCTGCTACTACCACCTTGTCTATTCAATAGTTTATGTAGTTATTGACATTAAGGGCTTGATTTTCGTATTAATACTGTTGGGGAGTCCGTGGAGCGTCGGGAACAACAATGGGTTAAACGTCCATGACCACCAAGAGATTTAGACACCACATCTCCATCCAAAACCTTAAGGCATCAGGTATATGGGTCCCCTTTCTTATATATCCCAACAATGATCCACACTAGGATCCCACTTCAGCTCCCCCACCGAGCCTAACCAGGGCTCTGATACCAGTTTCCAACAATGATCCACACTAGGATCCCACTTCAGCTTCCCCACCGAGCCTAACCAGGGCTCTGATACCAGTTTTTGGGGAGTTCGGGGAGCGGCAATGGGCTAAACGTCTAGGACCAATAAGAGACTTAGACATCAAATCTCCATCCAAAACCTTAAGGCATCCGGTATATGGGTCTCCTTTCTTATATATCCAAGATTTTTTTCCATTCCTAGTCGATGTGGGATATAATCACTCACACTTGAAACCTAACAAATACTAGAGGTAATACCGATGCTTTGCAAAGGTTTGTTTATATTCCATATTGGTGGATTAAAATTTAAGTGTGCAGTGGAGAAAAATTGGTGTGACAATTTCCACACAATTATCACACAGCACTATCACTCCACTTTACAATTTCCACACAATTATCACACAACACTATCTCACAGCACAATCTTCACCTTGATAGAGATTTGAGAATGATACATTTGCTTCCATTGTCATCCGCGACAATCATAGTTCAAAAGAGCTATCATACTCCATCATAAAGAGTATAATCACGTGAAGCTACACCACTCAAAAAAAAAAATTACATTGTATTTATTGACAATCATAGTTCAAAAAGAACTATTATACTCTACCGTAAGAGTATACTTCACTTGAAGCGAAACCACTCCAAGAATTTTCACATCTCAAAAATCAGGTTAAAAACTTATGATGCAATTTCTATATTATATTGGCAAGAAGTTCTTCAACCACCGAAATAATCTCATAGCACATTAATGTCAATCAATACCCGTGTACTAATCGACAACACCTTCTATAAACTTGATTGTAGCAGTCCATCTTTGACTTGAAAATTTCATAATGCAAAATGGATTCTTCCGTCAATTTTCCATCAAAATGGTGATAAGGTGCACAATTAATATGTATTGGTAAATATAAAGTGTTATCATAAGGAAAAATGTCAAGTTGGTAGCATAGTTTGACATTAGGAGGAAAAATTAAGACATTATCTTCTAGTCTTCCACCACTAGATAAGTGACAAATCATATATATTGTCAATAAATCAAAATTTTCAGATCCATTCATTCAGTTAAGCACAGTTTTCTTTCCACCAAACTTGAATTTTCCTCTTGAGTTTCCTACATTTTTATGCATTTAGATAAAAGTTTGCCAAGAGATACAAAGTCTTGGGTTTATAGTATGTGGTAAAGACAAATATATATCTTAGAATTTTTCCTAAACGTAAAAAATGCAAAGATTTTTTTACTTTATGGAATCTAAATCCCCTTATCAAATAATAAAACAATAACCGTTATTTTGGTCAACAAAAACTTCAACCTGTGTCTAATTTAATAGTAAACTTACATTTTGGTCGTTGATTTTGTAAGACACTATGAAAATAGTTGTTGAATGTATCAAAATTACAAAAATAAACATATTTAAATGCGCTTTTTGTTGGTTATTTAGATTAACGAACATGTCTTTATTTTATTTTTTTAGTTAAGTTTTTTTATTTTTTTGAAGAAACTTTTTTAGTTAAGTTAAATTTCTCTTTATTACTTAATTTATCCTCGAACGTTTTTTATGTTAATCAATACTGTTCATAAATTTACAAACAAAAACACATTTGAAAATATATTTGCAATTGTGTAAAGCATCACTATGGTCCCTATTTTTGTAGGTCACTCTTAAATTAATAACCAACTCTTTTAAATCAGTACCTAACTCTAATAACATAAATGATGATGATATGGTGATTCAAAATCTTGGAAAAAGAGGATAGATTGACGGGGCTAAAAACTATTATCAATTTTTATTTATGATTTTATGTTTGCTTATAACTCAGCCGACATAAGAGCATTAAATATCATGATAGTTTTGTTGTATCCTTAAAGACACTACTTATATAAACACTACTAATTTATGTGTTATCTTATGTGGAACATTTTTATCAATTCACACAACACTAGTTATATCTAATGATACTTTGTGTTTACTCTTCCAACTTTCACTATATTTTGACTAGTGTTTCAACATGGAAATTGAAAGATTACAAGTGACATTTGATAAGTAGAAAAGAGGAGAAGGTTGTATACTTATGGCTTAGATTTATCGTCAACATGAGAAATGACATAATAAAACTCATGAATTACGGGAGTTAACTAAAAAAAGTGACCTCAGTGATTTTTGGGAGTGACAGAAATTGCGTTATCTTGGGGAGTCATAGGAAAAAAGTGGGGTTGGGATTGAGTTAGTACTTTAGAACGATTTTTTTCATACACAACAATTTTATTTTTTCCAGTTATTCGGAGGTCATATAGAATTTTATTTCAGAATGTGAATTCCACGTCAGCAATTAATGGAATGCAGGTACCTTGACTTGCTTTGACTAATCTCGCATATATGCGGTATGAAGTTTTTTTTTTTCTTTCAATTTTCTTAGATGCAATGTTTCTTGATAAAAGGGGAATTTGTGGTAGCTCAAATAATAGGGGAATTTGTGTGATTCTGTAGAAGCGTTTGCTGCTTGTTTGAAGATGTTGGATGAAAAGATGGAGCCCAGGAATGTTAGTATGATGGGCGCATTACATGCTTGCTCTAATTTAGGTGATCTTGAATAGTGACGGAGCCAGAAAAAAATATTCAGCCACAAGATAAACAATAACTTATATACACAAAATTTATGTTTTAGTAAACATCAAGCATAAAGTTGAGCATCAAAAAATTAAATTACATACTTTAGAAATTCAAATTATTTGCGCATTTCGAATGACTTTACAATGTGATAGTAAAAGGTATCGAATTGGAGAAAAATGTGGGCCGCAAGGTACTTTTCTTCAAAAGTCAAAAACATTTTAGTAATTTTCCCTATAAAAAATTAATTTTCACGGCCCACCCATGCCCTAAAGGGCCTCCGCCTGATCTTGAACGAGGGCAATTTTTCATGGATTATTGGATCAAATGAAACTTGATTCCAACGTTTCAGTTAATTCTTATGTCTTCGAAGTGTAAGAGAGTTGACATTGCAGCATCGACATTTGATAATTTGGAAGGGAAAACAAACGTCACTTCTGTCACCCGTTCCCCTGCCTCTTCACTCATTTGCATACCCAATGGCATTGAAATCACCTGTAATACACCATGCATAATCACTATTAATATTGTTCGCCAACAAACCACTTAGCGACACCCAAACTTGTTGTCTACCCCCTCTATCACACAGTGCATAAACATTAGCAATGGAAAACACCCTATTACTTTTAACAAAAGGACCCTGAATGATAAGAACATGATCCATACTCGTAGTAGACCAAACCTCTACTTTTGACACATCCCACATTTGCAAAATGCCTCCCGAGGCTCCAACCTTTAAAGATCCAATCACCAACTCAATTACAACCTTTAATTTCATCTCCTATAAACAAAGCACCACCGGCTTGTTCTCCTTCACCAATTTCTGAACCTTTCTTCTTTTCTCCCAACCACCTAAACCACGCACATTAAAAGAAAGTAACTTCATTGCAGCCTCCTACCCCCGAAAACTCCTCCATTACAAACTAAACACCTTCCCCCACCCCACTCGCCTCCCTAACTGCCTTCACCCCTTTCTTCTCACCCTCTCCAAAAGAATTATGCCTCCCTGTACCGGCCCCTCTAGCCAAAACATGAAAAATATTGTCTCAATTCATATATGAGAAAGTTAATTTCTATGTGTTGTCCATTCATTTTTACACATGCATCGAACGAGTCTATAATGTCAACTTATGGGATTAGTTCCTTAGACATATCCAAAAATATCTAATAAAGAAAGTATACTATTAGTGTATATAAATAAAATCTAATAAGAATATATACACATTTTTTTTTTTACAATAAGAAAATGTCATTAAAATACTACAAGCAACTCTATTGAGCAGGGCATTGGCATTCCTTAGACCGGTTTTACGTTAAAACGTAAACAAACCAAATCAACTACATTAGAGACCATGTAATGGGTAAAAGTTAGAGGCAACCAGCGAATTTTTGTCTTCCCATTGGTCAAAGACACAAAAAAAAGAAAAGAAGAGATTCAACGGTCTTAATTCGACTATGAGTGGTTTCAAAAAAGACGAATTTAACCCTATGATCAGAGGCCAGTTGCGCGTAGTATTGTGTACAGAAAAAGGATATGGCCATTCAAGAAAAAGATATGATGGAGGGAAGGAATCCACAAGGAGTTCTGAATAAGGAATCTCCTCTTTGTTATTGTTTTTATCAAGGTCTAACTATTTAATTAATTTTCTAACATCGCGAAAAATTATCAAAATAGGTTAAAATCAATATCTTAACTCGAAACCCCTTTATCTAGCACAAAACCCTAATGTATTAGGTTAATAAATGTTTTCGGAAGTTTGATTGAACGCTAACTTTTTGTGCATCACATTAAGATGATTCAATATGTCTAAAGCCATCATCTAATGAACATTTATCCTAGATCGAGTTACAAAAACTATGGTTACTGGAAAATTGTTTCTTGAGATCAAATCAAATCATAATTTCGTCAACATATCAAGTGTAGATAGACTGATACAGAAGGATTTTATATTACAAACCATTTATTATTGCAGCATCATCTGTTTATCCTGTTATACAAGACTATAATTGCAATTGGACATAAACTACAATCACAGATTCAAATGTGAATATTTATATGTTGAAAGATACCAAAAATTTCCTTCATCTAATGCGTTTTAATTAATGTTATTTCTATAGATTGTTTCAAGTCTTTGGTTAACATTACTAAAAGGCAATGTTGCAGTTCTCTTTGGTATTGAAAATGATGAAATTTAACTCAATTTTCTTTATTGATAGGTTGTGTTTTGATTACAAGGTTAACAGTGTTTTACCCTGTGTAATATAGGTCATTTATGAGTTAGTCCTGTAAAAAAAACAAATTAGATTCCGTCTTTGTAATTTGAAGATTCTTTGGTTTTGGACCTTCATGTCATCAAATTACAAAAATTTACGGTACTTTCGCACCCAGTAATTTGAGCAAATTTTCGGTTTACCACTTGTCATATCATCGAATAGTCAAAGTTCATGATGGTCCAAAACCAAAAATCTTCAAATTACAAAGATGGAATCTAAAAATAATAATTTACAAGGGGGTAAACTGGAAATGACATACTCCAATAACAATTTCTAAGGTAGTTTGCCAAATTCTATAGGAAATTTATCCACCACACTTACTCAACTAACTTTACGGGTTAAAATTCCTAATTGGCTTGAGGCTCTTGAACATGGCATATAACCATTTCGAAGGAACAATTCCAACTACTTTTGGGAAGTTTCAAAAGATACAAAAGTTAGTATTGGGTTTAAACAGGTTATCAGGGAATATACCAGCCTTCATAGGCAACCTTAGTCAATTGTATTTTTTGGGATTATCGGAAAATAAGTTAGAAGGGAATATTCCTCCAAATATTAGTAATTGTCAAAAGTTACAATTCTTAAGTTTTTCAGATAACAACCTTAGAGGAATCATACCCTCAGAGATTTTTAGTATTTTGTCTTTAACAAATTTACTGGACTTGCCTGAGTCATTGGCATAGTTTAGGAAGTGGAGGTTCCGAGTGGTGGACACAGAGAGTTGTTTCTTGACGAATATGGGATCAGATATTAGAGAATTTCATGACTTGCAAACGCATCGGAATCGAAGGATAAACTTGACCGGTAGCCTACATAGGATTTCTAGAATGACATCGTAAGGAAGAGTTGGGAGCAGCGGCGGCTGGTGAAGTGAATCGCAAAAAAGGCGCCAATTTTTATCATGTCTATCGCCACCAGAAGAAGCCATATTCAGTTGTGGCTCTAACCCTAAAACCTTAAACCTAAAAAATGCAATATATAGAGTCGCACCAAAACGTTTCGTGCGAAACACACTCTGTGCTTGTCTAAAACGAATAATGCTATTTTTTTTTTAATTTTTTGAGGGAGTCAATTGGAAAAATGCTATTTGAATATATTTGAATATATTCTTTTTGAATACAGTATGTGACAAATGCACCAAAATGCAAAATATTAACCACTTATTTTATATATACATAAGTATATGTACTGAAATTCATGTTAAAAAAATGGTTAACGACATTTGTTTTTGTAGTTAATGGAGTTGTAAAATTGGTTATTGACATAACTCAATTTTTGTATTATATAAATCAATCTCGATATTTGAAAAGTTTCATTATATATATTTTTTAGTCAAAGGGTATATATTTCTTTTATAGAGAAATCTAGAAACACTATTGAAACGCACCGTTTCATCTATAAAAAAAAGAATTTAACTAGTTAGAATAAAATAAAGAGAAAAGTGCACTTACCTCCCTAAGTTTTTTCTAAATGACACAAACATCTCCTCTAGTTTTAAAAAATATCATCTGTTTGTTTCTTGCACCATTTTTAGTGACTTGTGGTTTCATGTTCATGATTGGCTTGGAGTATCCAGGGCTGATCTTATTGCTTTATCTGACCATTTTCAGCAGTTTATTTATCTGTCAGGCGGGTCGCCGAAAAGGCGCTCCTTTATGCACCTATTGTGGCTATTATGCGTTTGGGTTGTGTGATCCGAATGAAATAATAGATTGTTTAAAAACAAGGTTAATAGCATCCACCAGTTGGTAGAAAAAGTAAAAATGCACTCGTACTGGTGGATGAAGGCAGCTAACGCGGTTTATGTGTTAGGTGTTCATGGTTGGCTTGCTTGCCCTCTTGATTGTCTGGGCATGTACTGTTGTTTTTGTTTACTGTTGACAGTTTGTAAACTTTGATTGCTTATGTAGGCACACCTTGTGCTGAGGATGCGATCCCGTTGTTGGTATATATAATTTCATTTTTGCCTCTTCAAAAAAAAAAATAGACACCAACCTTCTTTAAGTTATCATTAAATAGATAAATATCTCCATTCTCTCTTAACTGTTGTTATCTTTCTCTTAACATACAAATCAGTGTGAAGTTGAAGTTCTCCCCATCTTCATTTACCATTTGCGCACCCGTGGGTGCATGGGTGTATTTTTGCGCACCCTGGAGCGCACAAGTGCTATTTTCCGCGTGTAATCGCCCGTTTTCTTCGTATTGTTTGGGTGTTTTCTTCGTATTGTTTGGGTGTTTTCTTCCATATAACTTGTCTTGGGACTTGGAACAAAATTTCTCCTTCTTGTAATGTCTTCAGATACCTCTGAATCTTCATTCATTATCTTCCCAAATCATCGTAAGAGGCTTTGCTTTGCCTATTTGCATGATTTTGCCTTGAATTATAGCAAAAATACCCTAGAATTGCTTGGTTTAGGGAAAAATAGAATTACATGACTCGAATTGAAAACATTATAAAATGTCTCGAAAACCATAAGCAATTGTTCTAAAACTCATCTAATTTGGATCAAAACAAAATAAAAATGGCTGAAAAATATACTAAAAATAACGTAAGATGACTTGGTTGTAGAAGTAGTTAGTAATGAGGTTCCTAAAATAAATGTTTCTCTTGTGCATCAGAGTTTCATTGGAGCCATTTGCATTTATTTCTTGTTGTATGGTATCAAGCTTTGCAGCAAAAAAAGCAACTTCATTGTGTATATTTCCAAAAACATTGTTATTGCAAATTTTTAGTTCACATTTGAGTAATTTAAGTTTCTGACTTACTACAAACATTGGTGAACAAAAAATTTGGGAGCTCCAAACTTAATTTATAAAATTGGAGCAGTCATTGTGGTAAGACCATATTTTCAAAAACTTAAAGTTAGAAACATACCTGATATTATGTCAGGAAGTAAAAAATTACTGGGAAGTGGTTTGTACAACCCTAACTGAATCCTTGCAGCTCAAGATAATTCAAACCCTAACCGACTCTATTCATATTGATTATATTGTTGCTAACACTATTCCAAAAAATGGAGAAGAGTGGAAAACTGAAAATAACTTTTGGCAGTAAAACGATCTATGATGAAAGAACCTCTAACAACAATGTTCATTCAACACTACAAATCAATCCTAATGTTGTTAGGGAAAATGGATACAACCCTCCCAGTATACCAACGATTCCTGGCATTGTATATGACATGTAGGGCAAAATGTTCAACATGAAGTTCGAAGTCTGGAGTCAAAAATACTATGTCCTCAATGAAGGGAGGAAGACTTTCTTCAAATTACATACTTTGCTAGCAAATCAAGATCATGTTACGGTGTGGATGTTTCGTTCAAGAAATGATAAGTTATGTTTTGCTCTTTGTGTTAGAAGACAACAAACTTAAACTGTCAGTGTGGAAAATTTATGAATCACTCCAGCCACAGTTTTCAATTTTTATTTATGTTCTTTAATCAAGAAATTATCGATGGAGATGCAGGAAGATTTTCACAAGTATTGCTTGGTTAGTTTTAAGACTTCTCTAATTTTTTTGTTGGTCAAGTCTATTTTTCTCTTTTTATCTTGATGTAAGTTGCAACTTATTTTCTTTATCATGACTTTTTTGCTTCTAACTTGATTTTTCGTTGTTAATTAGCGTTTATAACTTGTCATCAACACGCTTCTAAATTTAAAACGTTTTTTGAACTGCGAAAAATATACATTGGTGTTTTTTTGTATGAGTTTTAATAGATAAAAAACTAGAAAAGTACAATATTTACATATAAATTTAAAACACTTTAGTTTTAGACCCATAATTGCACATGTGAAGTGTCATCAAACTCACTTTATTTTTTATCAAACTCACCTAAAAAATCCTATTTATAGCAAGAGTGATACTGTAAGACCCATAATTTCAAAAAGAAATAAAGAATAATAATATAGTATGGTAGGGACATTGCATAATTTATGCTGGGGTTGAAGTTCGAACCCCAAACACCCCACTTCTCCACGTTTAATTGTGTGAGCTCCAGCCACTAAGCTACTAGACCAAAACAAAACATAGTATTATGTTCCCACGTATACTTTATTTTTGTTCAATTAAAAATAAATAATAGCTTTGACGATGAATTTTAACTGCTACTCGAATATTTATGTGTTTTGCCGCGATAATTGACTCATGGTAAAAAAAATTGGAAATTTTTTGTCAAACTTAATTTTCAATCTCTTCAACAAACGAAACTTTTACTGCGTTAGATTTTTGAAACAAACTCCGTTTACTAGGAAAATTTTTGTATGAACTCACACAACTATTTATGATTTATTTATTCAATAAAAATAATTTCCTCGTCAGAAATTTTTTCATCAGAACTCGTCATATAAAATACCTGGATAAAAAGTTTTATTATCGGGAAAAATGAATCAGACTTTTTTACCATTATCATGTATCAACTGTCAACTACGTCCATTCACAGCGAAAATTAACTTGATGACCAAGTAAAAATGAGTGACTAAGATTTAGAGCAAATGTATTTAGTATTTCATCTAATGGCCTACATTAATTCCTGTTTTACTTTGATCCAAGGGCTATAATTTTATTATGTGGTCTACTACATTATGAAACACTTGGTGAACAACAACAAATACCAGAAGAGAGGCAATTGACAAAAATTTATGGGGTTTGAAAATACCTCAAAGAATTCCTATGGAGGGGAAGCAAGATGAGTGTTACCTATCGATAATGACTTGAGCACAGAGGGGTACATTGAATGGACAAATTATGTTTTGTTAGCATACTTATGAGAACAATTGGCATGTGTTTTTTTGGATGCAAGAAAGCACAAAAGTTTTGGGGAGATAACTGATTATAATAGTGGGAGTGTGACACTACAAAGGTGGACGCCTCTGGCGATAGGTGAAGTAAAGTACAAGGTGGATGCAGAGATATTCGAAGATAAAATTTGTTTGTGTTGATATGTGTGTTAGGGATGAAAAAGGTGTTTTCATTTGTCCAAATAGTAAAAGCAAGAAAAATGAGAGAAGTTGCAACAATGTGCAAGAAAATCAAGATAGAATCAAAGAACAAGCAAGAAAAACTGCGAAGAATCAATGGAAGATCGCAAGATTTTCTGCAAAAATGGATTAAGATCCAAGAAAATTGATGAAGAATGAAACTGTAACTAACTTTCTAGCTAACTTTCGCCATGGAAATGAGAAAAAAAGCTCTAGATACCATGTTATGGAAAACAAGAAATAGAAAACAGTCTCATTTCTCATAGATGTGACAGTGTGTAGTACATTGAGTATTTATAGACAATATGTAAAGCACATTAAGCCTAATGACATTCTAATCAACTAGATTAAGCTAAGTAAGACTAGCTAGCTTGTAACTCAAGTAGTAACTCAAGTAAACTAGGAGAAGTGTGTTTAATCTGCTCTTCTTTCTATTATATTTTACTCGAGTGACGATAGAACTAGATAGCAAGTTAGCGGTTGATGGCATTTCGAGCAAACTTGATCGCAAGTCAGAATTTGGTTTTATTCTAAATGTTTGTAAGAAATGACTTTTTTCTTTACCAAACTTTAGATTAATTAAGTTTTATCCGAAGGCAAGCCAACAATGTCACCCACTTGTCGGCTAGAGCGGCATTGTCTTATGATAATCACCACACGTATGACTATATTCAACCATATAATACGACTATTTGTCTTATGATAGTCACCACACGTGTGACTATATTCAACCATATAATACGACTATTTTGGTGAATGAAATAAGTTAAATTTGTTACCGTCAAATAAAATCAACTGATGTTGGTCTTATTTTATTTCATTCCTCATGTTCACTTCGATATGGAATACAACAATATATATATATATATTTTAATAAACGGAATACAACAATAATTAACTAATAATTCACGCTAATTACAAATTTGTTACAAATTTTTCTTAAATCTCACCAAAATACATCTTGCTAACAAATTAAACCATTAATACAAATAAGAAAAATAATGCTAATCGATGTAGGAATCAAAACAATAATGTAAAGCCTTAAAAAGAAACATTAATGTCAAAAAATTAGCAATCAAAACCTGATTAATACTAATAATTGCTTTATTTAAAATGTATAATAATCTGACAGAAACAAAAAAAGTAAATACCAAGAAATAACTTCAACTAGAGAGTAGCAATCAAATGAACAAAAACATTGACTTATGGCAACAAATTAAACATAAAAACTTATTTAAAGCTTAAGTGATAAATCAAGCTCAGAAGATTCAGAATCGGAAGGTTCTTCTTCAATGTTGGACTTTGATTGATCATGAATATCATCATCATCATTGGTAGAAATAGGAGCCACACTAATTTGCTTTTCCATGTCTGAGTTTGAAATTGTAGCAACTTTTGTAGAAGAATCTCCCAATTCTAAAATAGCACCAATTTTATTATTTGTACCATCTTCGATCCTTAAAGTAGTTGCACCACCAATACCTAGATTTCCAATCCCGCTATTACCACCCCCAATATTTCTCAATGACACAAGAGAAGGGTTTAACATCTCTTGCAACAAAGCACTATGACTATACCCGAAACTATGTGGAGTAATTCTAGGGTTAAAATAAGGTGGTTTTTGAATCATTGACTCGGATCTAACCCCAAGTGACCTATAACTATAAGGTGTAAAAAGAGTACTTGGATAACTAAGATAAGGATTAAAATAAGGTTGCCCAAAACTTAAAGCACCACCATCATACCTTTGTTGACGTTGCTTTTCTAACGCGCGTTCCGCCTTGTGCGCGTTCTGGTGTCCTCCCAACGCTTGCGAAGTAGAAAATTGTCTCTTGCAAAAAGAGCACAAGAAAGACACTGGATCTGAATTCTTCTTTTCACCGTTGTTCTCATCTTTCCCTTGATTGTTGTTATTAGGTAAACAAGAAGATGAACCGGTTCGAATAGGGCCAAAAAAATTGTGCTCTTGCACCTTCGAAACCGAACTGTCCTTCGATAGCTTCAAGAAATCAATAGGCTTGTCAGATTTTGAGTTTGAGGTTTGAACTTGTTCAATCTCCTTCTCCTTCATGTTCATAACTTTTTTTGAGTCGGAAGAATCACCTTGATCTTGTGAAGTGACAGAGATGCTAGAGGATTCAGAGGCCACGGTACAAACTAGGGATAGCAAACTATACCTTGTGTTCGAGAGGTTGTGGATTTTTTATTTGGTGAAAAGAAAAGCTTATATTTATATATAAAGAGTTTTTTTTTTGAAGGATTATAGAGTTCTCGCCAAGAAAAAGAGTTATTTATTTAAAAAATATTTAGAGTTAATGCAAATATCTTTATGAATAAGGAAAAAAGATATATGATGCATATTTTGCTGTTATTATTTGAATTATAATTACAATAGCAATAATGATTGAAATTTGAAACGATGTATGGAAGGTATACACTGCTTGATTTGTGCCTGAATATCATTACCTTCCTAAACTGATTTAAACTATAATCATACTATAATGCGTGTGGCTAATTACTCAAATCTTCCATATTGGATGAGTGGTATGAGTACATCACAGTTTTGATGTACTTCAAACTTGATTACAAACCGAGAAGCAAAATTGGAAAATTAGAAATAATTACGCATGTAATTTTGGATTCATCAATGAATGATACATCTATATTTTCTTCAACACGGTTGGCTTAATGCGTTCAAACGTTTCATTTAATTAGGACTTTATAAATTGCACATATTCAAGCATTATTGATTTTTTCCTTCAAAAAAAAAAAGTATTATTGATTTTTTTTCTTAAAAAAAATTATTATTGATTTTTTTTTTTTTTGACAAAATTCAATGTTTGGCCACAGAAGAGAAAAGTAACCACGCAAGAGATAGTGTGTTCTGATAATCAATATGTTTTTATATCATTTGTTTTTAACACTTTTAGTCACTAGAGACAGTACAAGAGTTCAAATGGTCATGCAAAAAGACTTAGCAGCACAGCTAATTATCCAAAAATTTTCACTCTTGTGTAATTTTCTGTATTATACATGGTCGATGGAATTCAATTACCAAAAAAAATATTGATCTTTAAAAAAAATATTGATCGCTTTGTAGTTTCTTTGTGAGAAACAAATTGAATGTGTATCGTAAGCAATTACCCTTCGTTCGATTTTTAAGTATACTAGTAAAAGACATGCGCATTCACACGTGTCACGAAATATTACGGTAATTATTTCAAAAATAAGTTATATTGCACCGCGTCCGTTGCATAGTTTATTTGGCAATATCTATGAAAGAAAATTTTTATGTAATGATATGAGATGAGTGAAAAAATTATGATATGAGAAAGTCAATATGATAATTTTTTTGAAAACTCATGACTATTTTCAAAATATCAACGTTAGTGTATTGTTTTTTTTAAGAAAATATGCTTATAGCATCTCATTAGTAATAACAGATTCAATACAATTGGGTACATCTTATAATAGGATTAGTTGAGAATATGACCTCGCCTGCAAGAATATGAGCTACCATATTTGCTTGTCGACGACTAAACTCTACCCTTGAGTTTGCAAAATTGGAGAGAAACAGATGCCGACATGCTGTGATGATGTGATTGAACTCCATGATTTCGTTAATGTAGTGTTTATATTGAATATTTTGTTATTTTATAAGCAAAATACCATTATACATTTCCACCGCGCCCATTGTAGATTTTATGTGTTTATATTTACGGAGACAAATTTTTAAGTACCGCTATGAGAAAGTCCATATGTTAAAATTTTGAAAACTCGTGACTATTTTGAAAATATCAACATCAATGTAGTTTTTCTATTAAATATTTTTTCATTTTATATGCAAAATACTGTTAAATATCTGCATCATGCTCGTTGCAGATTTTTTGTGCTTATACATGCAGAAACAGTTTTTTATGCATCGATATGTGAAATTTTTGAAAATTCATGACTATTTTCAACATACTAACATTAATGTAGTGTTTTTATTAAATATTTTTTATTTTATATACAAACCACCGATAAATATTTGTACGGTACTCGTTGCATATTTTATGTGCTTATATCTATAGAAGCAAATTTTTATGTATTGGTATGAGAAAATTGATATGGTAAAATTTTGAAATGAATATTTTCAAAATATCAACATTAATATAGTGTTTATATTAAATAATTTTATTTAATTTATATGTAAAACACTGATAAATATTTGTGCCATATTCTTTGTAGATTTTATGTGCTTAAATCTGCAGAAGAAAATTTTTACATACCAATATTAGGAAGTCGATATGATAAAATTTTAAAAACTCAGGGTTATTTTTCATAATATCAACATTAAGATATTAAATGATTTGATTTGTTTTATATGTATATAACCAATAAAAATTTGTGCCACTTTCCACAGGAGGTCACTTGGTTGGAAGATATCTTTTGAACCTTGAGCTACCTTCTTCGACATTTGGCATCATGCTAAAGCTTAAATACAATTCACAATAAATATTTGTGTCCCACTTGTTACAGATTTTATGTGCTTATATTTGTGGAAGATTTTTTTTTTATATATCTAGAGATGTAAGAAAGTCGATATGATAAATTTTTTAAAAGTCATTAATTAGTTAAGCCTCGTTCAAAACTACTTCACTCCAATATGATTTTGGAAGAAACATTTGAAAGAAAATAGCTCGAGCAACTTCAAGTAAATGACAATTTATTTCTACCACGCCATTTTGTTTTGGGGTGTTGAGGCATGTGAATTCATGGATGATGCCTTATTTACTTGTAAAGATGGTTGTTTACTTGTAAAGATGGAGAAATTGTGATAGACATATTCTTTACCATTGTCTGAATGTATTCTTTTAATACCTTTTTCAAATTGTGTTCGTACCATATTATAAAATTGAATAAATAATTGTGGTACTTCTGACTTATTATTCATCAAGAAAATTCAAGCTATTCGAAAACAATCATCAATAAAAGAAACAAATCATCTCACACCAGCAATATTAGAAATAGGGACTGGTCCCTAATTAAACATCAAAATGAATAAGATCAAATGGTTCAACACTTTTAGTAGGACTCTACAGAAAAAGATTTCGACCGACACTAAAGTGCAGAAGACAGGAACCCAATTCATGCATAATATATATTACTGCACAATTATTATCCTTTGTAATTTTATGAACAGAGAGACGGTTGTTCAATAAACCGAGAACATGAAGCATATCTTTCAATTTAAAGGATTGAAATTCAATATCTCCACAACCAACAACATGAGTATGAGAACCATCTACAATAATAATGTAAGGAATACATGAAAAAAACATATACTTCAACAAATGTTTAGAATCAAATGTTATGTGATGAGTGACACCAGAATCATTAATCCAGGTATTCTTAGAAAAATTGTTATCACCCATTCCCATATGAGTGATGTCAGAATAAATGTCACCAACTTTTGTCATCATAAAAAAAATACCAAAGAAAAGCACCAAATGTCCCTTCAAAATGCAGTGGCATACACAACAAACAAGAACAAAACTATCGTTACAAAACAAACCGTGAGTGTCAAGAATGCACACGTAGAAAAGTATCTTGGATCGAGATTTCGACCTGACAAGTGAACCAATTGGGGGAGAACCGCAAATTTAAATCTCTAAAGTCGAGAGCTCGTGATACCATGTAAAAACTAAAACGATATATTTCAATAATAATCAAAATGATACAAGAACTGAGTTTAAATAGATAATAATTTAAACCTAGCAGATTTACTTAATATGAAAAAATAAAAGTAACTAAACATATTACTATTTACACTATTGTATAATTCATATGCAAACCCTAAACAAATTGGGTGTGTTTGGAAAAGACATGATTGAAGGGATTAAGTTTTGTGAATACACTACATTTTGGCAAAATGCACTAGGTCAGATTCAACATATCCATTCGTTGTACTAAGGGAGTTTTAGACTAGATCCACAATGATCTTTAGGGTCCGACGTCTAAGGTTCCTTCGTATGAATGTAACAAATTTTTCATTACTTTTCTTGATGATTACGGTAAAAAAGTATGGATCTATTTGTTAAGGAGTAATGATAACCCATTCGAAGAACTCAAGGAATTGAAAGTCGGGACTCAAAGTATAAAACAAATAGGAGAATTAAAAACCTAAGGAATGATAATGGTTTAGAGTTATGTGGAGAATTTTACAAATTATTGTAAGAAGCATGGAATTACAAAGTATAAAAAAGCAAGGCACACACCTTAACAAAATTGTTTTGTATATATAAAGAATAGGACACTCTTGGAAAGGATGAGATGTCTATTCTCCTATTTTGGCATGCAACCCTTATATTTGCACATCCATATTCCTTATTTTTTTCTATCTCTCCCATCCTATCACATCAAGTATTTATCACATTTATGACATCACTATTTTTTTTCTATCTATCTCTCTCATGGGATATATTGGATATATGGGTGTACAAAAATAATTTTCCTTTGACATGCTTATCAAACTATGGGATGCGGACGTTCACACAGCCTGCTACGTGGTAAATTTTTTCCCATCAACATTTATAAAGTTTAAATCTACGTGGGAATCTTGGAAAGGGAGAACTCCTAACTACATTCATCCTAAAGTATTCTTGTGAGTTTAATTCATTTGGTAGGGACAAAACATAATATATGTAAAGTCTAAAGTTCAAACTCCGGCCGCAAAAAAAAAATGTCCAACATACTTCCACCTAAATGAAGGTGAGTTAGTACTAAGAGTTAGGAAAGGAATATTTTGTAGGATGTCCGGATGGTGTAAAAGGTTTTAGAATATACTGTAGGAATGACAAATATATAATTAGGATGGATGTTATTGTGAATTCGACTCAAATCTCACACCAATAAACTTAGATGTGTATAGTAAAAAAAAGTAGAAATCAATAAAACCAAGTGTAAATCGCAAACCACAAGAAAAGCAAGAACAAAATATAAAGAGATAAGAGAAACAAACACACCAAGATTTGTTCACCAAGTTCGGCCTAACAATGACTTGCATCCGGAGGAAAGATATCTCTCCACTTCATTATCAATGATATTCTTAGAAAGAGATGCAAAAGGGTTACAAGAAATTAGCTTCAACATGCTCTCCAAGAACAAACCTAATTTCTACCAATTACTCAATCTCTTCCCATGAACAAAAAACTCAATGATTTTCATTCACCAAGATGTTTACAATTGTTTCCCAACCCAAGAATCTCACCAAAATACCCTTAACCTTTAACCTTTATGTTTCCTAAATGTTTCCTCCTTTGGTCTCAAGAGAGTGCTAAACAAAATGATAAAATAGTGATTAAATAATGTGCAGAGTCAGGTGAAATCGCCTCATGATTTCTCCGGTCATGCCACGATCTGCTCGCGATATGGACAGAACTGAGACACGAGAACAGCACTGCAAATTGCCTCACAATTTGTCCTGAAGTAGTTTTCTATAATTCATAAAATCATTAATTTTGAGTCACAATTTGAACAGATATGGGATTCCTAGAAACTGAGTTGTACATGTCAACTGGAATTTCAACTAATCAAGCCAATGATCAAAAGGACTTGAAGAAATTTAAACTTGTGGTGGAGCAATTTAAGAAATCAACTCCTCAACCTAGATATTATAACTTTTACACTAGAACAAACACAAGAAGCTGATGTAGTAGAATAAGAGCTCGACGATGGGGACAACAATGATCTTCATGAATATACTATTTAGAAATAGACATATAAAGAAGGGAGATAACTATGCCATGTAGATATTCTCATGCACATATGGTTAGAGATTAATGGTGATAAACCAAGATCAGTTGTTTAGGCAATCAAGTGCAAAGACAATCAAAATTGTATTCTATTTATGAAAGAAGAACTGAGCTCGTTAGAAAAGAACAATAAGTTGAATCATCCGATCCATTGTAGCTCCTTATTAGATGGAATTCGAACAAATTTTTGGTCAAGTAGTCTGCTAGTTAGAGCTCACATATTTAAAATATGGAAAAGTGGGTGTCCGGGGTTCGAAACTCGACTCCTGCATATAATATGCAATATCCCTACCAACAGGGATGGAATTTGAACAGATCAATGTATAGAACTTTTCTCCATTTATATTTAAATGATACTATTATGCAACAACCCAACTGTTTTGTGATATGCCGAAAGCCAACAAATGCACAGGTATAATAAAAAATCGATCTCAGAGACTTACGAGAATAAAGAATACTCTCCTAATATGTTTTGCAAGAAAGGTTTGATTGTTTGACATTTTTTTGAAAATATATTATATAAGTTATAAAAGAGCCTTGGTATTATTGGAAACATGCCTTGGTATTATGAAATATGGTTAAATATGATTTTAGTCCCTATAATATTTTTAAATTTTAAGTTTTAGTCACTATAATTTTTTTTATCAATTATTGGTCTCTACAAAATTTTCTACCGTCACTTATGGTCCCTGTTTAAAATTAAATCATGTGTATACTTCACATTTTTTAATGAATTTTTTTTGAAATGTTTATAATATTATAACAACCTCTTCAACAAAAAAATTGATTAATTTATATTTTTTAACAGGGTATGATTTAAATATGAATTTTTAAGTGTTAAAAACTTTTAAAAAAATCATATTTAATTAAGCTTTTGAAAGAGATATTTCTACAACGTACTAAACACGACTAGAAAAAATAATACAAAATTTTGAAGGACACACATGATTTTACTTAAATGCAAGGACCAAAAGCTGCGACGGAAAATTTTGGAGTTACCAAAAATTGATGAAAAATTTATAAAGACTAAAACTTGAAATTTGAAAATTTTGTAGAGAATAAAAACATATTTAACCCTATAAAGTATTCCTTTTCTATTTATTGTTTATGAAAAATTGAAAATATGCAGTTTTTTATTTGAAAAGATAAATATAGGTTTTTAGTGACACCGAAACCAAAATAACTGTTGGTATAGATGACATACACATACAGACAAATGATTGATGATTGGTATAGTTTTTTTTTTGAATATCTTCATATGTTTATGTTTGTCGCTAGTGACAGGCTTTAACCGTTGGAATATTAGAATATTGATACTTATATTGAAATTTTAACTTGAAATATAGTAAATGTTCCCAAAGACAACGAAGTAGTTTTATTTTTTATTTTTTATGTAGCTCACCTAATATAAGCGAATAAAGAAGATATAGTAAATGTTCCCAAAGACAACGAAGTAATTTTACTTTTTTATTTTTTATGTAGCTCACTTAATAATAAGCAAATAAAGAAGTTAAGTTAAAGGAAGTTTGAATCATGTAGTTGGCACGGATTATCGTATTAGTTATAAGTAGAAGACACAAAAGTAATTTTTCAGACTAAAATATTAAGTTATATTATGACTAATTTAAACTTTTTTTAGGTGATTTTATCTTATTTTAATACTCTCCGTTCCAATTTAACTGAGTCTTTTGCTCATTTTACACTTATTAAGAAAAATATATTAGTGAAGGAGAGAGAAAAATAGTTTTAATTGTTCTTGTCAAGTATTTGTGCATTTACCATTATCATAAATGCAAAATAGAATTTGAATTGAGAATGTTGAAAGTAGTATTAATTAGAATTATAATTGAAAAAAAATAATATGACAAATTCTACCGTACACCCAACATATTTCAGTGTACCGGTACACCAAACCCTTAAATTTATAGTTAAATGAATTGTTTTTTTGAAGAAAAATATTATTTTTTATCATTTATAATTATAATGACTAAATCTTATTCACAAAAGCGTCAATGAAATAAAATTGAATTTTTTTTGAACTTTTATCGCTCAAAATAGAGAACTTTGATTATTTTATACAATAATATGTAAAACAATTACTATGATTTTTATAAACCATAAATAATGTGTTTTTCATATAAAATGATATTTTCTAAAATATAAACGACAACAAATAACAATTTATTCCTTAAAAAAACAAATAACTATTTATTTTATAAAATTGATCGTTAATTTATAAATTTAGGAAGCAAGAGTATCGGTACACCACAATTTACGAGTGTACCGTAGAAGTTTCCAATTAATATTGCATTGAAAAGTAAAATAAGTTAGTTATTTTGATACAATATTTGGCTTAGTTATTATGGAACGGAGGGACTAACATTGTTTCTATAATGCCGTTATATAAATGTGTCAATTTTTTTACACAAGCTTCAAGATGTAATAAAAAATATAAAATTACATTTTCTATAAGTGGTTATGAAAAAATATTAAAAAACTAACCTAAATTAATTAAATAATATTTTAAATGAAGCCAGATTTATATTTTTGAATTGTTTCGTTAAATATAGTAGAAAGCGTAAATTTTTGTTTTCTGCTCTTCTCCTAACACATTTTGTTCGCGTCCAACTGAAGTACCGAAAATACCTCTATGTTACTTAACTAACGCAAGTGTTAATTTCTGCGCAAGTTAAGTAACATCGCGTGAGTTAAGTAGCGCGGCGTGACTTAACTCACACTGCCTGTTGTTTTAAACACAGGCAAAACCTCATTTTCTCATTTCTCATCTAAAATTTCTAAAATCTCTCTCAAATCACTAAAATCCAAAATTTCTTCAACTCCAAATCAATCAACACTGCATTAACAAGTAAGTTTTCATAATCAAACACCATTAAGCTTTTATGTTCATATGTTAGATTTTTTCTCTTAAATTAGAAATTTTTTAGATTTAGATTTGTTTAAATTTTGGTTTTTTTGGCAAGAAATCATACAATGTTTACATGAAAATGACTTGTGTTGCTTAAATGTTTATGTTGTTGTTTTGAGTTTTAGAGAATTTTTTTAGATTTAGGGTTTGTTTAAATTTTGATTTTTTTGCAAGAAATGATACAATGTTACATGTAAATGACTTATATTATTTAATTGTTTAGATGTTTGCATGCTAATGTTGTAGTTATGAGTTTTAGGGTTTATGTATAATTTGCACTTCAAGTGTTTGATGAAATGTTTGAATGAGTTTTTCATTGATTGTTTTTAATTTCTTATTGTGTAGATTTGAAGCAATGGCTGATATGTTCGATGTTCATGGACATTTCAACGGTGGAGAACCTCAGAGGTTGAAGGTTCGGCACCTTGGTGTCACGTTGAGAGGTATCAAAGATCAACTGAATGAATTCAACCAAGGAGTCAACCTCGGAGACACAAAGTGGGTGGAATACGTTATGTATAAACGGCCAACGCTCGACGATGTGAGAATATCATCCAGTTGGGTGAAATTAACGAACAACGATAACATGAGGAGCATGTTTTGGGAGCATAGCATGTTCTAGTGGATCGATATGCGTGTAACGTTGCTGCGATCAACTGAAGATATTATCAACAGTTTGATTCCGCCAGAAGATTGTGATTAGGTAGGGAATGCATCTTCCAACTATAACAATTGTCCTACTCTGAAATGAGGTAATTTAATCTTGTTAAACGACAGTTCCCAAGCTTTCACCCGGTAGTTCTATTGTTCCATTCAAAATATTAAATTCTTGTTAAGCTGGTTTAGATGAAGGTATTGAAGTGTCAAGGGATGCACCTCATTCTTTTGACACTTGAATATCATCATTTAAACCAAGCCTAAAAAGAATTTAATCTTTTGAATGGAATAATAAAACTTCCCGGTGAATGTTTGAGAGCTGTTGTTTAGCAAGTTTGAATTTACCTCATTTCAGAGGTAAGACAATTGTTGTAGTTTGAAGGTGCAACCCAAATGTAACGTAATGCAATGATGTGACATATTTAGGAACATGAATTATTGAGAATCAGCTTTATAAGTTATAATATCGAATTCCTTCATATAAGATGAGTGTCACGGAATGCACCTCATTCTTTAATTAGTCTTTTTTCGATTTTTTTAATACGTTAATCAAATTTATTTAATACGCAATTTTTATTCGAATTCACGCTGAATTTATTCTAATTTATTTATTTACGTTATTCTAATTTATTTTTTTTACTTTATTCTAATTTATTTGTTCACTTTATTCTAATTTATTTATTTACTTTATTCAAATTTATTTATTCAATACGTAATCGTAAAATAAATGCAAACTTTAACAAAAATATAGAAACAAAAATAATAGATATAAAATATCATTTTATTAATATAATTCTTATTACATTTACAATGGGGTAAAACTAAATCTGCGAAGAAAAAAAAACCACTAGAAAACCTAGCTTCCGGTGGTAAAACTAAAAGAAATCCAGAAGAAAATTAGCCTTCATGTGGTAAAACTAAATATAATCCACAAGAAAACCAGCTTTCCAGGGGTAAAACTAAATCTGCACATTTAGTTTTATACAATTTGGTTCTTTTTCCCCAAGAAAGTTGCTCACTACTCATCTTTTTATCCTAGAAATCGCCTCTTTCTCTTTTTACACCAAAATAAAGAAGGAAAAGAAGGAGATTCATTGGGGGAGAGAGTGAGGAGGAGAGTGAGAATGTGAGATGGTTTGAGGAAATGAGGAAGTTTGGAGGTGTTTTTATAGGGGGAGATTGTAACATAGGTTATATCTACCATAAATATAGTCAAAAAACGTGTAAAACATAGTAAAAAACGTGAAAAACCAATTAAATTCACTTGACCAAAGTCCAAAAAATGTGTGTTCTTGAGGTCTAACCAACCGGCCAACCAGCGTGAGTTAACTCGCGCATAGGTCAGCGGTGCGTGACTTAAGTCACGAAGAGATATAAGGTGCGTGAGTTAAGTCACGCAGCGTGACTTAACTCACGCAGAGGTATTTTTGGCAATTCCGTTGGGCGCGAGCAAAATGTGCTAAGAGAAGAGCAGAATTCTAAAAAATTTGTGACTTTTTTTTTTTTTTTTACTATTGTAGAAAGCATAATCCAAGACCCCAAAACTTGAGTTTTTTTTTCTTCTTACATATATTTGAAATCAGAGAAATTAATGAACCACTGATGTCTCTATTACCTCTATAAAAGGTATTAACATAGTTTTTTTTTGTTAAAATAAGTGATTTCTTATTTGAGGCTGCATTTTATTTTACCCACATTTACGCCTTCAAATTCACAAAACAAAAAACTAACCTTTTTATTAGGGATGGACACCGGTTGGGTTGGATGTGGTTTGTCCAAACCCATTACTCAATCGATTCAATTTTCAGTGGATCAGGTTTGTCACCCAACCCACATTTTCACTATAAAATTAGAACAGAATCAACTCGGTAGCCAAGGAGTTGGATTGAGTTGGGTTTGCAGTTTGTGTGTTCAAAAATAAAAATTATAATTTTGATAGAAAAATTATTATTTTTTAAATTCTTCAAAAAACTATGGTTTTGAATAAGAATCAATTGTAAATAAAATTAGGGTTAAGTTGGGTTCATAATTGTTTTTTTTTTTTTTTTAAGA
>Ga0228711_1000595_pt1 | contig 46132 bp, 20 predicted proteins | sample MedpolnodulmetaG_2_FD_177996 | JGI IMG/M metagenome (GOLD analysis project Ga0228711, IMG submission 177996) | Root nodule microbial communities from Medicago polymorpha collected in Santa Monica, California, United States - brown nodules | ecosystem: Host-associated > Plants > Roots > Nodule...
ATTTTTTTCTCCCCCCCCCCCCCCCCCCCCTTTTCCTTTTAGTGTTTGGAAGTAGAGCAATGATGAGTTAACATGTCCAATATTGATATTCCCCTGTTTCTAGTTATTTTAAATTTTAGTTGTTTCTCTTTATCTCTGTTAGTTTAGTAATCTAGTGTACTAGTATATGAGCTTGAAAGGCTGATGCTTCTATATCATGATTTTTCTAATAGCATTGGAACTTGTGAACTAACTACTTTCCTTTTATCTGATACATAACAACCTTAATGCTATCTTGTACGTCCATTCCACCTTGTTCTGGTGTTCCTTATGCATTCTTCGCAATTGAAGATAATTCAAATGAATATTGAAGAGTCCGTGCGCAAGCAGATAGCTAAAGAGCTGAAAATTAATCAAGCAGCACAGTGTCCTTATGTTGTTGTCTGCTACCAGTCATTCTATGACAATGGTGTCATATCAATCATTTTAGAGTACATGGATGGAGGCTCCATGGCTGATCTTCTGAAGAAAGTTAAAACAATACCAGAGCCTTATCTTTCTGCCATTTGTAAGCAGGTGGGAAGTAAGACATTGTTGTTTTTTAGTCTTCCCCTCATAGTTCTTTTTACTGAACCCTTAACAGGAGCTAATTCCCTTATTCTGTGTGTTATGATATAGGTTCTGAAGGGTTTAATATATCTTCACCATGAAAGACATATTATCCACAGAGACTTGAAGCCTTCTAATTTGTTGATTAATCACACAGGCGAGGTTAAGATTACTGATTTTGGTGTTAGTGCAATTATGGAAAGTACATCTGGTCAAGCAAATACTTTCATTGGCACATACAACTATATGTCTGTAAGTAAAATATGCAATCATATATGCATATATTTTACTACAAAAAAGAACTGCTGTTTCCAGGAAAATAACGTTCAATCTGTGAATTTTATAGCCAGAGAGAATCAATGGAAGCCAACGTGGCTACAACTACAAAAGTGATATATGGAGTTTGGGACTGATATTGCTGGAGTGTGCTATGGGGCGGTTTCCTTACACACCACCAGAGCAAAGTGAAAGATGGGAAAGTATATTTGAGCTTATTGAAACTATCGTGGATAAACCTCCTCCTAGTGCTCCATCTGAACAATTTTCCTCAGAATTTTGCTCATTTATCTCTGCATGGTAATTGTTTAGTTTGCTAACTAGTAATGTACATTGTACAGTCAAGAGTTCTAAGTTCAAAACCACCCAAAGTATGAACATGCCCTTGCATACATAGAGAGAATGAGAGAGACACTGCACTTTTAAATATCACTATCAGTTTCTAAAGTGTTATCCAGATATTTGTTTAGATGTTTGAAGAGCCTTAATTTTATAGAACGTCTATGGAGTAACAATAGTGAAAATGTAATGCATTTGCTTAATTTTATGAATGCATTTTCATGTATTATATTAATTTTTTAGATATGTTTCTTAATCTTGTGTGCTTCCATCACAATTCTTTTGGTTATTTTTCCATGAACTCTATGTTACCGTGTGCTTTTCATGAGTATTCTTCTGATCCTCTTTCAATTTTCTGTGTTTAGTCTACAGAAAGACCCAGGAAGCAGACTGTCGGCTCAGGAACTTATGGTATGTGAAAATCTTATCTATATGCATATGCCATGTGCAATAGTCTTTCTGATGCTGTAAATCTGATTGAAACTCCAGGAACTTCCTTTCATCAGCATGTATGATGACTTGCATGTGGATCTCTCAGCTTATTTCTCCGATGCAGGATCTCCACTCGCAACCTTATAAAAGATGGTATGTTCCAATTTTGGACTTTGTTTTAAATTTAAGTAACATATAATTCCTATCCCCTTTATTTACCAATTTATCAGGCATGTAGATCAATATATACAATCTGTCATGAGGATTCTAAATGGTAATGTTTTGGAGCTCATGTTTGTCAACTAAAGCCATCCTTTACAAGCTTGTCCTAGGCTTCTTAGTAGACTTGAAGGCAATTTCCTTCTTTATGACTTACAAACAATGAAATATGCACTCTTTGCAACCTGTGTTTCATATACTAGCATTTGTGTATAATCTGAATACCGTTTTCCCCCTAAATTCTGAACTGTTGGAATTATATTAATAGCAATACATGACAATTTGAAACTACAAATGCCACTTAATATATAATTGTATTCATGATTCATTTTTATTCATCATTGTAGATTGACGCCTGCATATGAGCTGCATTTGTGGATGAGTCAGATAAACCAGCTCCTAGTGTTATGCTGAAGATACTGTATTATGTTATTTAGTGATTGAGTTCAATAAATTGTGAGAAACTCATACATGCAAGGTTCAAGGAATTGCCATGATTGGAACTTTAATGATAAACCTTGATTATTATGGGCCACTTGGGGCAAAATGTTTGAAATTTTATGATTGCAACAGAACTTCCCTATGCAGAAAATATTATCTGTTGTACAAATTTATAATTATAGAGTTACAAGTTTTTTCAGGCCGTCCCAGATGAACGTGAAATTGTATGCCTAAACTGCTCTCTAGTTGTGTTTGACGTTTTTTATTTGGTTAAAGCATGTCAAATCGCCTAATCATTTTTTCTGAGTATCTAACTTTTTACCCTCTTTTTTTTAATGGAAACTTTTGTGATGCTTGGAAAGGTCTCATTCAGTAACCTTGTACACTTCGAATTTTATAGCATACATAACATACTTAGCCCTTTGTGAAAAAGTGAGGGGCTAAATAGTTCTAATGATTCTGAAATACAAACCATAAACCAATAGCATAAATGAAGATATTTCATCATTCTAAAAACATGCTATGTCTTTCTCTTCAATTTTCTCACAGCCTTTAAATCTATCACAATTACAGAGATGTTATCGCCGCTTCCTCTGTGGAGGGCGAGTTTAGATAGATACTCTGCGGCAGACTGAGATGCAAGATCAACTCCTCCTTCTCCTTTGTCATGTACCGTTGCTCCATTGTCACCATACTTCTTGTGCCAAAGAAGGATTCGCTTCCTTGCAATATCACATGCTTCTTCATTTGTCATTACATCCCATAAACCATCACTCGCTAAAATAAGGCACTCATCATTTTTCTCTCTTTGCACAATATTGATTTCTGGTTCTGGAATTATCCATGGTTTCAAGTATCTATCACCTGTTGAACAAGACAGTAAGAAAAATTAATCACAGTTACTGATATGGAGTGATTTTATAACAGTTTTTAACTTAAACAAGTACTAATTTATGTAGCAAAATAAGTCTATACTATCCAAAAGCTGAAATCACATTCAAGGTCTAAAACAAAAATGCATCTATAAACATGCCATGATGCACTATCGATCAATAAACTAAAAATTGCTGGTAAAAGAAGTGTTCCTTTTTCCATAAAAGTTCAAAGTCTAAAACAAAAATGCATCAATGACACAAAAAATAATGTTTGTCCTTGAACTTCAGCAAACACCATTTCATTCATATGATAAATAAACATTAACCCCTTGTACCAAAAATAATAATAATAAACTTTAACCCTTTAACACCAAACTGAATAGAATAACATGCAAGCACAGAAGCATCAAATAGCTAGAAAACCAATGGTGTTGTAAACATGCCAAGATGCAATTCCATGCAACAGACACATACCTATGGACCTTGACATGGCCAAGACACCAAGAACTCGATATCCTTTCCAATGTATGACTCTTCCTCCTGCAGCTTCAATTCTTGCTCTCTCATCCTCTCGATTTGGCTGCAAACATGAAGTATAGTTTCTTACATCAGACAACTTCAGCTTCCAACATAAATTCACCAAAAATATTACGAAACAAGGATGAAAGTCCTTACTTTGTGGTCAGAAGACAACGCCATTGCTTCTTTCCCACGATACAAAACAGCCCTCGAATCCCCACAATTTGCAACAATTATGTGGGTTTGATTTAAAATGGCAACCACTGCAGTGGAGCCAGCAGTCTCAGGAGCAAGAGTTTCAATCTCATCATCTACTTTCTGAAAACAATTGAACAATACTTTATTCCAATTTTCCTGCCAATTGTTTCTCCCATTCGTTTCATCCAAACTTGACTGTCGAGCTTCAATCTCCTCAATCAACGCTGAGTGTAGACGTTCTTGACAATAATTAGCAACCTATAAGAAACAAAACACTCTCAGTGAAATAAATAAAAATTTTAATAATACAAATTGTATGATTTGATTAAGGCACGTACCTGAAAGCCTCCATGCCCATCATAGACACCAAAAAAATGGGCTTGTGGGTATTTTGTGTTTTCATTCAAATGGTCATCCATTAGCATCTGTGAAGGGACTTGAAAAAACTGAGGTTTGACAGCAATAGCATCTTCCATCTCCGGTCTATTTCCACAGATTGATGAGAAACCCCATAGAGGGCCACTACTCAATTCCAAACCATTCTGGTTGTTTGTTCTCAATGTTTTGTTCTCCTTTGGCAACTGATCAAGAAGCATAGCAGATAGTTTTGGATCAGCCTCTTCTGACACGCTTCGATTTTCACTCTCAATATCCCTAGCAATAGAAACTGTATCCTGCTCTGCCTTTAGTGCCGGAAGTACCTCGTTTATACTAAACTTACCATGAATCTCATCACCAACCGTGACGATTATTGGAGAATCTGCCACAGATTGAGAGCCTGAATTATGCAGGCACTGAAAATCCACAGCTAACATGATCTCGTCTTCCTTTATAGCCTGGTTATGACTTTCACTCAAGATCCAATTACTCTCACATTCAATCAACATTTCCGAGAGAACGGACGCACCAACTTGATTCTCCTTTACCTCGGCGGATACCATGATCTGATGTTGCAGACTAACATCGGCATGGTTTTCATTTCCAACTGCAGGATTTAATATCAAAGCTGCAGCTGTATTTGCCATAAGCTTCAACCCGGTTATCTCCATATGAGTTGTAACAGCAGCATCCTTTTGAATCAAATTTCCAAGTGTAAATGGCACTGCAACACTTGAAGATATTTCTTCCATTGGTTTACTTTGCCTTTTAGCAATAACCTAAGTCTCTAGTACCCTATAAGCTTCTAGCCTTTAACCACTTTTTTCTCCCTTTTTCCTTAAGCCTTTTTTTCTATGATATAAGGTTACAATCAGCATCAAAACATCAAGAATTCTCCTACGGCAAGAAATTTAAAGGGTTTAGAAATCAACCTCTTAAAAGTCAAATAAGTGTAACAAAAGTCAATTATAATACTATTCCTCTTTGTACATCAAAATCAAAATTATGAAAAACCTACAATACAAGATCTTTTAGAAATCATCCTAAAGACACAATTGATACATCAAAACCTTCTAGCAGATAAATCAGGCAATATATTATTAATTATTCAAGAAACCAATTATAAAAAAAAAAATCACAGAAAACAAGGAAATGATACAAAAAGAGAGAAGAACGGTTCCCTAGATCTGAGACAAGTCACACCGGCCATGAAATTTCCTATCCTTGATTTGACCAAATTGTTACTTTCATATCAACATGATGAATCACCCTTTGAGGCAAATAATATTATGATTTCAACCAGTACCTTCTTTGTCAAGATTTGTCATCTAAGTGTACTTTGAATTTGATTAATTAATCTCTACAAAGAGTGAAAGGAAACAAAATCAATAGGACTAACCTGAGTTGAATATTATTATCTTCAAAGGATGAAAAACAGTGCAGGTGAATGAATGAATGAAAGGAGGAACAGAAACCTCAACAAAGAAACTAGATATGAAGTTTGTGTTCTTATTTATTCATGATTATTTCCTTCAAGAATTGTTTATTTTTAGCAATAAAATATATAGAAAGATTCAGCTTTTCAAAAATAAATAAATTAATACGCAACAGATGACTTTGTTTATGTATTTATTTTATAATTTCCTATTTTTTATTTAGATTTAATAGATATGCACCACCATGTAAAAAGGTTTTACATGGTCATCAAATTATATCTTGATATTGTCTTTACTTTCTTATATTATTTTCTAAAATATCTTCTTAATTTTCTATGTGATTAAATTTGACCAGTTGCATGTATGAAATTGTTTATGTATTAATTAATCTTACACAAGATTTATCCAACATTAAATGTGAATATTTTTTTCGATCAAAATTTGAATAAAAATATTTATGTTATGATAGTCTAACCTTTCTGTTAAATACATCTTTGTTAATTAAATTAAATTCATTTTATTCGCAAAGAAAAAGAAAAAGCAAATGTATTACTCTCAGCCAGGCATAGATGATGTAAGAATTTGACACATAGCCTTTTCTTTTTGTAGAAAATAATATTTAATTGAAGGGTTGAGTTTAGTTACATCGTTTCCTAAGAAATTCTTTTATACAAAGATTAAGACGTGTAAGTCATTCTAATCTCACTCTCTCTCATCCATTATGGACTTTAGTATCTTTTGCAATGTGCTCTTTCTTTCTTATCTTAGTATACCACCTTAAGCCAAAAACAAAAATATCTTAGTATACCACCTCCTTTTTTGACACGGTAGTTTTCTTGTCTTTTTTATGCTACTACATTTGTATTAATTATTTATTTATTGAATATTTATAATTCTTACATCATATTTTATACAAACATTAATTAATATTATGATAAGAAATAAATTATCTTCCTCTACAAAAAACATAGTTGTTTAATAAATTTATTATTTTTATTATTCATAATTTAGTTAATCAAATCTTCTAAGTACAGATTAAGCATGTATGTATGTACTCCACAATGTTTACTAAAAGATCCAACCTCCCAACGTTGCATTGCATAGTTTTATACGATTTTCAAATAGAAAAAATCAACAACAAAATTTATTTTATTGAGGGTCCAATCTGAAAAGGCAAACATGAAAATGTAAAAGGCCAGTACGAGGAAGACACGTGGGCACAAAAATCAAGAAGAGGGTCCAAGGGAGATGTACTAAAGTAACAGAATATAGCATAGAAATGGGAAATGGGAAATGGAACATAACAATTGTTGCTGTATATAGAAATTGTGTAACAAAGATGCATGAACTGATCATAATCATGAATTCAATTCAATTGATACAGACACACGAAAACAAAAGCCGTGACAGTTGACGCGTACAACATGAGGATGCTTGCACTTTTTAATATTTTACTAAAGATAGTAGTATCCGGCTCACATGGTCTTTTACACATTTGAGTTTTGTATTTTAAAAGGTTAAATGGGTTTTTGTTCTCTATTATAAATATGTTAACTTTATATTTTAGTCTTTCTAAAAAAATCTTTAACTTTTAGTTTTTTAAAAAAATTTCAACTTCACTTTTGTCCCCTCTTTTAAAGTAAACTCATACGTAGAATTCATATTTTTGACAAAAACATGAATTTAATATGAACTTTTTATATTTTTTACGGTTAAAAAATCATATTTAATTTGTGTTTGTTTAAAAAATTCTAATTTTTTTTACAATATTCTACACATTTGTGCACAATTTCATTAAAAAAAATAACTTAAAAATAGGGACCAAAAGTAGTGATTGAAAATTTTATAGGGACTAAAAGCTGAAGGGAAATTTTAGAGGGAATAAAACAAAAAAACTGGTATAGTTATAAGACCTAAAACATATTTAACCCTATTTTAAATTATGAAATAAAAATATGTTGTTTTATTGTCGGGTCTAAATTAAACATTCACTTTATTGATATTTCAAATGTATAAATGTGTGATTTTAATGATCGTAGATAATTCAATTTTGAGGTTTATAATATATATTTTGCATATAAATATTTAATAAAAAGATTTCGATCTTTGCTGCTAACAATTTATCTTCATTTAACAAACCAACAATTAATCTTTGTCCGTAAAGAATATTCTCTCTATTTGTCTTTAATTATAAGACCTTTTTATAAAAATTGAGTTGTCTTTAAATACAAGACCATGCACAAGTTTTTATATGTATTTATTACGTTTTTTCTTCTTCTAAATATACATCTTATTAATACTTTTAATATGTTTAAGAATATAAAAGTTTAACATTAAATATATTTATACACAAAAGCAACTTTTTGTCAAAAAAAATATATTCACAAAGGTAACTTAACAATAACATACATTTCTAACAAATTTATTATTTCAAGAACTTAATTTATTATTGTTTAACATGGGGTAAAGGAGGCATAAAAATGGATAATTTCATGTGTGATTTAGTATGGGTAACCTCTCAACATTACAAATGACATAAAAATATATCATCTTAATTTTTTTTTACATAAACGATATTTATACAACCATTTTTTGATAATTTTTGTGACAATTTTTTTTTCTCATACTCACACTATATTTTTACTCTCTTTTTATTACTTTAATTTTTGTGCCAATACTTCATTTTTTTTTTTATAAATTATGGTTGTTTCATTAGTTGTCATTGAAATGATAGTTCAAATAACATAATTTTTTTTTATAGAATTCACTCTTATTTTCAATGATGAATATTACACGTTATTTTTTTCTATGTAAATCAAGTATGAGAGAAATCATTCTCTATATTTTGCATATAGTTTTGTGCCGAAAGCCATGAGATGAGAGAGAACACCTTCAACATCAACCCTTTTCTTTGTCTCCACGTGTTCTCCATCATGCGTGCTGACCAACCGACCATATCATATTATATTGCATCTTTTAATTTCTCTTTCTCTACCAGTATGTATGTATGTATGCCTCTTCTCTACGTAGAAAAACAATTACATTACAAAAGTATTGCTTAGTAGTCTTATCATTTCATTATTAATACGTTGGTATCTCATAAACTTTGATTACATGACACTAATATTTTCTTTTTCTTAAATATTAAACTAGAAAAAAACTAGCATAGGACACATGACAACGTACGTTTTCTTAAATGATTGGACGGAAGAAGAAAAAAAGATGAACACATGGCACCCAATACCTTTTGTTATTTTAATAGTAAAATATATAAGGACTTTAATTATCTTCAAAATTACGAAGTTTAATGATTTTTAAAGCTATAAATATAAATTAAATATTCATCTGATCTTTATATAATGACCATCAGAAGGTCGATCAAATAATTTTTAATAGTAAATGAGACCTAAAACAAAGTTGAATATATAAGATATTTTGTTAAAATATAAGACCATTTTACTTGTAAAATCTAATAATTTTTTATATTGGGGAACTAAAACGAATATTTTAGTGGTGTTACCCTTATGACAACCCTGAATCAATTAAGATCTACGGTTGTATCAAGATTTCCATCATTAGATGCATATTGATATCGGTTGACAAATATAATAACTTGTGATTTGGCTTTAAAATACAACTTAAATAAAAATTATTAATCGTTCAAAGTTCATCAATAGTCAAGATTTGACGTGCATGAATTATGAACTATGAAAGTCAATAACTACAAATAAATTAATAGTAAAGAGGCTTGTGACTAAGAATGTATTTTCTCTCATTGGTTGGACGGAAAAATCGAATTGGGGACACCTCAAAACCTTTTAATTTTTAATATATAAAGTAAACAGATAGATTAAATGAACTATTCTCTCTTACATTAAATTTTAGTAAAGATACTTTTATATGCTTTGGAATGCATTCTTGATTCACGAACGTAAATCACAAGTTTTGGTACCAATAAAAAAAATACTATTTTTAAAACAAGAGATCAAGATTATTCAAAAAAAAAAAAAACTAGAGATCAAGAGACATGGATTATAGCTATTTGCATTATAGGTATAAATCATGTTTAAACTTTAAACTAATATTTTTAATGAGAATTCATTATTTTGCAATTTATATCATTAATTTTAATTTATAAAAACTTTTTCCGGTGGATCATTTATAAAATCTAATGTCAGAACAATATATTTTTATTAGATGTATGTTTAAACTTTGAAGTTGGTTTACATTAATACTGCATCCCCTTTAAACTCTTAAAACTATTTAACATTTTTATGTAAAAATACACAATCATTTACACTTTCTTTTTACAACAAACCATTTACATTTTTATTCTGTACATAAAAATTTAAGTTTCATCGATGGTCAGGTAAGTTTTATATTACCTTTAATTAATAAGATTAATAACTTCACACTTATTATAAAGGTAATAATGTAACATAAAATTCACATGCACACAATAAGAACTATAAATTCGCATCAAATCCCAATATATAGGAAAATCCTGGACCCAGAATATAAAATATGCAGCTACACAGAGAAAATCGTGCTAAAGGAGGAAGCTACTCCATGTGAGCACATGCTATTAATTTTTGACTAGCTCTTCTGTGAAAAATATATCAGAATTCAAATTTAAATAGAAAAATGGAAATCAGGAAAGCTTGCTATGGAAGAAATATTTGGAGTATAAGAACCTCTGTTAAGTTAAAATCAACTAGAAGGACAAGGATATTAACAATTATCTCAATGCTTAAGTATGAACTTCTATGCAAATAGATTATTACATTATTACAAAATCAAGTAAAATGTGTTGTCTACATTTTCTTCCAAGTAATTAATAAAGGATAAAAATAAAGAGCTAGAGTAAGGATAGATACCCAGATTCTGCTTCGACAACAACAAGCAAGCCTTATCGCACTAAATGGGGTCGGCTACATGAATCAAACGACGCAATAGTGTTATAAAGTAACAAAGGCAGGCGACAATGGATTATCTGATGAAACACAGGCAATAATCAGTTCACAACACTCACATCAGTCGTCAAAAATTTTCAACCTCTTTGAATAACGTGGATAACACCATGATGAAGCAACTGCAGCAAACCACTTGCACCACATCAATTGAGGTATGTATCTGAAAAATGCAAAAACCCAAAAGAAAACCAAAGGAAGAGGGGGGAGGAAGGAGATCACCAAAGAGTAGCAAACTTAAAGTCATTCCGGCAAACAAAAAAGCTGATTTTATTATAAAACTTAAATGTATGTACATGAGGCCTTGTTCTCTGATTTGTAAGAGCTACAACCAGAGATGTTTTCTAACATATAATCACTAGGAATACTAACTTCTACCTTGAACAAAAAGATCTTTACAGTGGAAGTCACAAACTTGAACACGAGCAAAATCTGAACAGCTGAAAACGTTACTCGAAAACAACACTTGGAGAGAATAATTTACCAAAGAATCTATATAACCTAATTGTAGACAGAATTAGCCATAAAACCATCCTATGTAACTGGTTATTTCTTCAGAGTACTTTGTTTCCTTTGTTATTGGTATAATAATGAACTCTGTACAAAGAAAGCAGCTTCAAACCATCATATTCAAGTCTGAAAGGTCATCCATGGGAATTTCAAGGCCCATAAAGTCGTCATGATCTTGTAATCCATCGTCATCAATATTCAACCATGAACCAAGATCTTGACCATTGTCAGCAAGGTCACCAGGATCGCCGAGCACGTCCATTCCAGGCAGCTGCAGGTTGGACAAATCAATTGGCTCATCCAATCCACCCAATCCAAACTCATCCTTTTCCTTGGTATTTCTATAACTAGGCTTTTCGGTAGACTTGGAAACAGAAGGCAATGCCGGTTTTGGTTGCTCTGGCAACTTGCCAAGGAGGCCATTTACAGAAACAGAATGCTGAGTTGCTTTCTGCCTAGGCTTTGTTTTGGTTTTTCTTTCTCCTTTAGCACTTGATGATGGTTGTCTACCAGCTTTTGCAGTTCCATTTCTGGATGGTACCTCTCTGCCATGTCCCTTTCCATCTCTTTCCCTCTCGCTCCTCTTTCCTTTTGTGTTGCTTGTTAGAGAACTTCCAATCCCCGAAGTACTTGAATTACCTTGAGTAACCCCGACGTCATCAAGGAACAATTCTCTCTTCTTCACCCTGTTTGACCAGAAATCTTCATTTCCACTGGTTTGCTCAGATGAATTATTTAAAGCAGGAAGCATATCTGATGAAGTGAGATCAAGATTATCCAAATTCTGAGAAATTGGTGATGGGCTCGGCTGTGAACCCATGGAAGCTGCAGAAAGAAATATATATATATAATTCAAAATATTAAAATCTAGCGTGTGCTGGAAGGAGCAAAAGAAAAAGAAAAAGAAAAAAAAAAGACATTATAGATCAGGCAAAGATAGCCTGTATAAATTGTTATCTATCTAAGAGAGCATGCTGACACAACAGATATATAGAATACAAACAACATAAAATTATGTAGGCCAGAAATTAATGACGAACCTGGTGTTGCTTCCAGAGACAGAGGAGAAGCATATGGTTTTGAAGAATCAGCCTCCAATCCATCTGATTTCCTAACAATGCTATGCTGGGAAGAAGCAGTTAGGAACAAATCCTTGAACAAAGGCTCGCTGAAACAGCTCTTGCCTGAATCTTCAAATTGGTGGTATCGCTCCAATGTCCATTTAACAAATGCCAATGCAGCTTGCTTGACCATTTTGTTATTGCTTGAATTTTTTCCACTCGATGCACCCCGACAAGCCTGTCAATTAATCATTTGTCAAGCCATTCTGACATATGACGTTATTATGCAATACAGGGCAATTTATAGGGTGAGCTTTGTTACAACTGCAACAATAAGGTTGCTAGCTTGTAATCTAGTTCTCTCGAGTTTTAGACTTTGGTAACAGAAACGTAGGACTTCATCATCACGCAAGGGCCACCCTTCTATTGACTCTAATATTATAGAATGTTGGACGATTATGCTAAGGCCAATTTTAATCATTTTAGGCAAATAATAAATCAAAGCTTGAATTTTGGTTTTGCTTACAAATACCAAGAATAGGCCAAAACTGTCACATACAAATTTAAAGAGCAGAGTAAAAATCCTTTGAGATTCAACATTTCCAGATGTAAATGGTAGGATTTCATACTTCATAATGAGGTAGGAGGAGCACTATAATGATCACTTACTGTCAAATGTTTACACAGCACAATATATGATCCTTTCACACTTTGATATGTCTCTTCAAATCCACTCAGAAAAAAATACCTGAACAATGACAGAGACACCAAACAGGCCCTCACTCTGAATTCACTACCCAGTAGTGTAATATAAATATCCCCAACATTTTATGCAACTAATGTAATATAGCTCTAGCTATATCTTCAGCCCAGAGGTTCGGGGTAAAACTAAATTAGCATGGAAAAATCTTGTTCTAAAGCTGACAACCAGATTATATAAACAAACAGTAATTTTGAATGTCAAGAAGATTACCGTGTATTTCTCATAAGCTGTCACAACAAGTTGGTCTAGAGCACGTTGATCAAAATCCCTGTCAAACAAGTTTATATTTAGAACAATAAAGACAAAAAAAATTAAAATTAGCATTTAACGGGTAAAAATGGCAGTGCAATTACTTTTCATGAAGTTCTTTTGCTGCTGATGCAGATTTCAACAATCCATCAAGCAAATTTTTCTTCTTGGAAACCTATGAAGAAAATAAAAAATCACAAACTAAATCACATAAGATAAAAGATCAACTTCGTTACTGACGAATTTTATTAATTAAATCTCCCCAGCTCTACAACCGATCTAAATGGTTATACTGTGTGAAATGTCATCTAACAATGATAGTTACGGGGGTAGGGGGATTTTGACAGTTAGCACAGTATAACTTGACTTCAGCATCAATCATACCTGTCCTTGGTAAAGCTCGCCTAACCTAGTAATATCCTCCGATATGGCTTCATCATCTTCTTGCACCATTTCAGGCTATAAGAAGAAGAAAAAACAGTTACAATCATAGTAACATACTAAATATGAAACAAAAGTCATAACATTTGTAAGTAATCCATTAGTAAAATTAAAGAGATTTCTGAAAAAATAGCGAACAAGCTAGAACAATATAGTCAAAAGTCACTGGATAAGGCAAGTAAGTTTACCACTGATTCGAGGTCAAGTCCAATACTTTGAAGCTCCAATAGAAGCTTATCATTTATACCCAAGCTATTGTATTGCAACTCTGAACAGGCCAAGCTAGACATTAATGCTTTATCATGAAGAAAACCATTTATCGAGTTGCCAAAGCTTGGATTCAACCCAAAATTAGGAATATCAATCATATCACTTTCATCATGTGCCGGTTTCCCAATAATCCCATAACCATTATTAGCAGAATGACAAGAAAACTGAAAATTAGATAGTGAATGGTGATCCAAACCACTCAATTCTAATTCACCATCAAGCCCAGATTCATTATCATATGCATCAAACTTCAAATCTTCATTTCCACTGTTACGATCTTCTTCTGATATCAAAGCAGCTATAAGTCGTTGACAGAGAGGTACCACGTTATGATCTCCCTTGGGCAGTGGTAACTTTTCTGTATTATTACCAGCACTACGTTGAGCACCAGACCTGACATCTCTTTCACAGTCAATGAATCCATATCTATTAACAATGGCTTCACAACCATCTGTATTTGAAGGAACCGGAGTTGGAGTCAGAGTGCTTGATTCAAGATTTACCTAAAAGGGCAAGTGAAGTGTTAAAGAAGTTTGGTTCGTATTCTAGATTTGTCTCAGAAATTCCATTTTTTTGGAACCAATTCAATTATGCTTAAATCATCAATAAAAAAAAGAAAGATTTGAAGCTAAGGTTTTCACAATAAACTAATGCAGAACAGATATACGGAAAACATGACCAAAAAATAAAATGCAGTGAGTATTGTTCCATATTGGTTCAGAAAATAACAAACATTCATAGTAAATAAGTGCAACAAGAATTTTGTCATCACTCTAACTCGAAAATAATCAATCATGTGTCATATTATGGTGACTATAGAGGAAATTTGCTGGTAGAACTAATAACAGCCAAAAACTTCCATCATATAGAGAAGAAAAGGTTAAAACACAGCCACTACTTTACCGGATCTAAGCTAATTTCCGTAAGCTTTTTAAGATTTGATGAATCGACATGAAAATTGTTGAAATATGGCTTCAAATTTGTGTTTTGAGAAATAGAGAAATCGTGACATGATTTCCTCAACGTGTCACGATTTTCTAGGCAGTGAGCATGGTTTTCTGGGTGCTCAATCGTGTCACGATTTCGGGAAAACGTGACACGATTTTCAACTTGTTGGGCACGTTTTCAGGATAAGGTTGGTCGTACCTTGGGTCGTACGCACCAAACGTGTCATGATTTGGCAAAACGTGACACGATTTTGACAGTTGAAGACTGCTATATAAGTGTTTCTTTGCAGTTTTTGAAGAAGAGCTTGAAGAGAGAGAAACTTCGATTACAAAGGAGGTAACTTTAGGGTTGAGTGTCTTTATAGTGAGGTTCTCTTGGGTTGGGAAACATTGTAAACACCTTGGGTAGTGAGATTTCACCATTGGAAGGATCAAAAAGCTTCTTTTTGTGTTTTCTCTTAGGATTCATTGAGAGTGTGGGTGACATGAAAATGGGTAGAAATTAGGCCTTGTTCTTTTGTGAGCTTTTAAGCTAATCTCGTGTAACTCATTTGTATCACTTTCATCTTAGTGTATTGGAGGGCTGCTCTCTCCTCCAGAGTAGGTCATGTTGGACCGAACTGGGTTACCATCTTGGTGTGTTTGTTCCTTTCTTTCATTGCTTATCTTTATTGCTTTGATTATGCTTGTGGTGTTGCTCTACACTTAGATTTAGGTCTGTTTTTGCTGTTGTTGCTTGGAGACACTTTATCTATTGATTGCCACTTCCTTTGCTCCACACATCTTTGTTATTCATTGGTGTGATTTTTTCCGAATTCACAACAAAAATATACAGCTCAACATTATACCATCTAGTCAATATAGCTACCAAATGACCTCAGATACATAGAAGCTGATATGTGCCAATGTCATATCTTACTAGAACAGTCAATGGCTGGGCTGCATTATTCTGCAATGTCATATCTTTAACATCAACTACATGTCTAAAACAAAAGGAACCATTGCGCTTATCTTCTAATTGACACTCAACAAATCTCAGTAGTCAGTAGTAATACTAGTAAACCCAGAGTAACTAAGGTGTATGTTAGGTGAAATAGGAATGAAGAGAATAGAATCTGAGTCAGTTTCTGCTAGTGACAGTTACATTGTTAGGTACATCTAACAAGAGGGAAAACAACAGAATAAAAAAAGTTGAGAGAGGAATGCAGCGTACGGCAGATTTTAAGAAAGTAGGAAGTGGGACCACGGCTCTGCAATCCTGGAATTGAGATAAACTTTTACTGTAACTCTCATCAAAACTGTAGCCTGATTTCAGATTCAGATCCTTGAGCAATGGAGGATGGGAATAAATGTTTCATTTTATTGATCCAATTTCTATAGCAGTGCAGCCTAAGACACATTTGATTGCATCCAATAGAACTAACCAATGATCTAATAGGACAAAACAGAACCTACGAGTAACCGCATACAATAACACAACAAGGTCTTCCTCATCAATAACTACTTACACATGATATAGTTAATCTGCTACTTTATGTGCAATTAAGATACTATGGACACCATCACAAAAATCTAAAGCATCGCTGCAATGTACTAATTTCCATCATAATTCCTATGGAAGTGTCGTGACTAAGTGTCAATAGTCAGGCATGACTGCTGATCTGTCGCAAACTTTTAAAAAGAAAAGTGAACTCTATCATTGAAAAAACGAATATCAGTACCTTCTGCTTCCAGTAAGCAATATCTTCCTCGGGTATCAAACTGAAGAAAGGTTCCATATGCTTCCAAAATGGGCTGGAGAAGGAGTAGGCTGCAGTAATAAGAATGCTTTAAATTACTCCATCAGGGGGAAATTATTTAGGAAGAATGGTTATAAAGTTTTAGTACGATTTATACCAGATTTGATAACACCCTTTACAGCAGCCAATAACTCCCCGTGTCCATCTACTGACCCAACTAAACCAACAAAACAAAAAAATTAACAAGGATACTTGCACTAAACATACAAACATTGTGTTATTTAATTTTCTAATGTTTTAACTAGTACCAAAATAATCTGCTGCTGCACTGATGGCCGTAGGCTTTTGACGAGCATAGGCCTTACGATCAGAAAGCTTCCTTGTTGGTGGACGACCGACCTTGCTGCAAGGATTCAATAAAAACCTTAAGACTTCAGTTCATGTGCTCAAAAAAAATTTAGCAGGAGATAGAAGCATTTTAACCTTTCATTCTTATCACATCCTTGTCTTGCACTTCTTAGTTGTTTCGCAGTTCCTATTTTTCCAAGCTTCTCAGATGTCATTGGTGCCAGTGACCTTGTGGCATTGAGACTGCGCCCCGTCCTGCCTTGCCTCCGAACACCATCTCCAAGTTCTTCACCAGAAACAAGCTTACTCTTTCTGGTTACCAAGTTAGACACCTTTGGAACATTTTGTCCAGCTTTCAGATCTATCTCTTCTTGTTTCCTACACTTTTCTTTTGGTTTAACCTCAGCCAACCCAGACTCTTCACTTTCAGATAAAGCTGCCGAAGGTGAAGGTTCACCTTTTAATCTAATTTGCTGAGGAGAACTGCCAGCTGAGCGTCTCACGAATCCTAACCCAATATCATTACCAGCCACATCAGAAACAGCATCCACGGCAGGAGCTTCATCATTACTCGAAACAACAGGCACAAAACTTGTTCTTCTGGCAGTGCGAGAGCTCTTTTGTGGCCTCTGCCAGGGGACAACGGGCGGGGAAGATGACCGTGCTGATGCCACACGTTTGCGATTGCTAGAACTATTAACACCAGCTGGGGGTTTTGTGGTGCAATGAGAAAGCTCCCAATCATTAGGAACAGCTGTTCTATGAACAACCGGTGACATCTTGGGGGCAACTCCTGAACCTGACCGTGGAGCCCGAATAGCAGTATTCATTTTAGCACTTGAGGTGGGGCTAGCTGAATTGAATTCGTCACGAACAGTTGCCCTGGGCATAAAACATGATATGGAAACTTAATCAACTGCAGAATTCAAATCATAAACATGAAGAGGTTTGAATCACTAATCAAAAGGCTCCAAAAGCACATAGAAATGGGACAAGAATATAAAACTGTAGCCAAGGAAAGATCTTGTCCTCAAAGTAAAAAATCATATAAAGGAGAAAATGGGAGGCACAGCTTGCGTGCTTACTTGTTAACAGCTCTGAAGTTCACCCTATCCTTGTCTGAACTAAGAGAACGGCCCCGCTTGTCATTGACAAGGGAATTATTATCTTGGCCGTTTCTATGGGTAGGAGTACGTATGCCCAACCCAGTCTGAGAGATTCCATCTGATTTGCTAGCTGCAACAGTTCCATTAGAAACTCCCAGCCTATACAAAGATACATGAAAAATATTATATCTATAATCTAAATATTAGCAAAACAAAGAAGAATTTGATGATGATGATGATGATAAAAAATATATTGTTACATAAAATCTCCCATTAGAGTTTAAAGCCATTGTCCTAAAAACAAGAAAGAACCTAGCAAAATCCCTAACAATAGAACTCTTCCTTTGAAATAGATCCTTTCACCATTTACTAACATGTTTTAATATCCACAAAAACTATTAAACTGAAAAACGTGATAATAATTTACTAACATGTTTCAATATCTACAAAAACTATTAAACTGAAAAACTTGATAACAAAGATTGCACTAATCACTTAAAATATTCATACAACAACAACAACAATTTACCCAATACTTCCATACCTAAAAGAATTAGAATCGTTACTCAATTTCGACCGAGAATCAGTAGCAAGTCGTTGTTGCATTCCCTGTTTAGTTTCCTGGAAACCATTAACAGGTTTATTCAATGTAGTACTTGGAGAAACATCTAATTTGATGCATGAACGCTTCTTCTTCTTCATTTTTGACGTTTCCCAACCATCACCTACAATAGGTAAGTTTCGCTCTTCACTCTGAACTACACCATTATTGGCAATCCGTAGCTTTTCTTTATCTCTATCAACAGTACCCGGTGGCCTGACAAGAGAATTGGTGCGTACATCCATCTAGAATTTATCAAAACACGATCAGTTCGGTGCGCACCATGTTAATCTTAAAGCTGACTTGACATATAAAAGAAATAGCACAAGTTTAAAGCCACCGACACACACCCGTGCCTCATTAGAACAAGAAGAAAATCTACATTTCGGCATTTCGCCACTTTCAAAAAAAAAATATATATATATACACACATGCGCGCGCACACACACACGCACACACGCACTAAAGGTATTAACTAACTAAGGGTGATGAAACACAAAGCTTAAGGATTAATGCAAATTGTATACAACAAATATACCATAATTTTTTATGCATAAAAAGCTCTATATATGAAGCGATATATCTACTAGCACACAAGTGAGGAAATGTTCTAGCACATATCTTTTGAGAACAGAGAAGTTAACCAAACCAATTATCGTGTCAGCAGGAGATATGGAGAACAAATGTTTCAAAATATACTACAAGGTATATATAGTATACTAATATAAATGCAGTATTTAATCTAAAACAATATAAAATTGAATAAAAAACAATAAAAGGAATTAAAAGAGTGAAATTCAAACCAAAACAATATAAAATTGAATAAAAAACATTAAAAGGAATTAAAAGAAAGAATGAAATTGTGCAGTGTTAACACTAGAAAACAATCGTGGGGAAAAAAGTCAGACACATACCTTTACATCCACCATAGAAGTTCGAGGGCGCTTGTTTGGGCCAAGACTTTTGGTCCTTTCTTCTGACTTTTGCTGATCTAGTTCAAAACCACCGGTGACATGATGACCTTGAACGCCAACCTTACCCACGCTTGGCCCCAAGACTGAGCGGTCATTTAACATGACACTAGAACGATCATTGGAAAACCCTTCAACTCGAGATCTCTTCTTCACGTTTACAGGTGGGAAAACCTCATTGAATACAGATAAGGCCTCATTGAACATTTTCACACGTTCCCTGTTGAAATGCATAATTATGCAATGTTATTCCTTAATTACACAAACCTATCTTAAATGCAAGTAAATAACCTACAAAGAACTACCTCGCCTTCACAGTGCTTGAATACAAACTATCCCTCATACGCTTGACGTCTTCTGGTACTGGGGATGGCAGTAGCTTTCCTTTTGCAGAACTAGATGGAGATTCATCAGGTGAAATTCCAAGAGCAGCATTAACATGTCGCTTATAATCCACATGACGATTAGACTTATGGTCTATTACTAGTAACTTTGGATCAAAATGCACATAATTAAAGAAGCTCTCCACATCCCCATGTTTTGCTGGAGAACTACTTCTCAACATGTTGGGAAGAGAAGACAGAATTGGATTTTCCATGCATTCTCGAAAGCTACCTGATCTATCTAATGAAGCAGCTATGTTGGATCCACGCTGCGCAGCGTACAGAGGTCTATCCGGGCTGCTGGAAGATGCATCAAACTTGCTAGATGTTGCCATTGCACTAGTTCACACACATCCTTCAAGTAAGGGGCAAATCTAAATAACAAGAGAAGAATTGGACAAATTACCTGAAAAGGTCAAAATCATAATAGAAAAATCAAACTCAATTGACATATATATTCTAAATATATTTGACATATATACTATTTCCAAAGATTAGAAGTCCACATAAATGTCAAAATTTGTAGAAGTAATTAACAGTATTAGCACCACTATTCTCATACAAAGCTACTTAAAATGGAAACCCAAATTTTTTTATAAATCCTTAACTTCAATCTACTTGATAAATCTCAAAAAAGCTGGATTAAATTACATGATATGTATAACTGCTCTATACAGGACTATGTCCTTATTCTGATATCACTAATATATCATCGCTCCATATAGTATACCGCCTCCAACTAAAAAAAATTATCCAGAAAATAAAATCTCATTTAACTAACACTCGCATAAGACTGATGACAACAAGTCCAAGTAGCAGATGAACATTTTCCTAAATGACTTTAACTATCTCAAGTTCAATTGAATGAACTATATTATCGTAAAGTCGGTACTTGGTAGACAAGATGCGACAATACAAAATGGAAATATGGGTTCTAATCTATATTTGGTACATTTTATTATTTTAGAACTAAAACAGGACCAAACATTGGGTGCAATGTATAAATAAAACAAAACTGAACATGAGGTTAAAAAAGTATACATTTTGATTCAATTAAGAAGGTAGAATCAAGGAGAACAGAACAAATAAACTGCTCCATTCCAAATACATTCTGAGGGGGGGAAGAATCATCCATAAAGTTTTTAAGATGTAATATACTTCTTACCTTAAGTCTTTATAAGCATATATCTTCCTTCCTCAGCTCTTTTATAAATGTAGGTATCTATCCACCCCTCAAAAAAAAAATGTAGGTATCTTTTGAAACTGCAAATTTTTTAACAAAGAAAACTTAATGTCAACAGGCATGCCCATGCATAAATGGCAAAAGGTGAATTACATAACCATGTAAGAACTTATCCAAATTCCATATTAGTCAACGTTATGCAATTCAGATCAATTGCACGTTACCCGGCACCATGATCATTGTCATATACAGAAATGTGATTTCATAGAAATGAATATATACTCAACTGACATCATACCGACATATGCTATGAAGATTTGCTAACAATATACTCAATGCAAACCAATCACCACAGCCATGTATGCTAACAATACTTCTAAAACTAACTTTACCCCATTAATTAATCTCCATTAATCACATTCACAAGAGAAACAGACGATCAATATTTCCAATAATCAGCTCACTTTCCAACCCCGCAAAAAACTATATATATATTCAAGACCCATTTTCTTAGTGTGCCAAGCAGTAACATCACGTGCACACTCTTATTGACAAATTTTGTTTCCTACACTCACAAATCACACCCATCTTCGTTTTGATCTTAAATTCACTTCCTCAGTTCAATACATTATCTACTACCACATTGAGCAATGACAACTAATTACAAACTAATACAAAATCTGAACTAGAAGAATTTGCTTTATTGAAATCATAATATACAATACGATAGCTTGATAATAAATAAAAATCAAATTTTGGTACACTAAATATAACAAAAAATAGAAAGCAAGTATATAGCTTGTATTTTCTATGCGATAGCAAGTTCATACAAGCAGATAAATCTTCTACCCTATTGGTTCCATCTCAATTTGCTCAAAAAAGCATGGTTTTTTAATTATCTTTTCATTTGGTAAAACAAAAAAACGAGACCTTGGAGTAAGAATTAGAAACCCTAAGATCAAAATCAACATAAAATGGAAGGAATGAAATAACGAAGAACCTTAATGGGAGAGTAAAGGCATTAAAAATTGGCAAAAAAAAAAATAAAACCCTAGAAATGAATTTGAAAAAAAAGAGCGAAATTAAAAATTGAAAGACCTTGAATGTTGCAATGAAGAGGGGGTTTAATCGTGGATTGAGAAAATCGAAGAATGGTTGAAATTGAAACGTTGAATGACGACGGTGGTGAATGAGCTAGGTTCAAATTTGTACGAAGCAAAACCGTGGACGACGAAGAGTACGGTGTTTTGGATCATTCATCGCTGAAATTGGGTTGTCTTTTATATTTACTGTTTTACCCTCCTGTTTTATGTCTTTTAGAAAATTATGGTACCTTGTTTATTGAGGAGTTTTTGGTAATATAGTTGTTGGACACCGTATATCTGGCATTGTGTTGTGTTACAGACATGTGCTTCTCAATTATCTTCTTAATTAAAGCTTAATAGCATTTTAGCCCCCTAACTTTCTCAAAGTTACAATTTTGATCTCCTAAGAAAAAACTACAAAATCGCCTCTAAGTTTTGCAACTGTAGCAGTTTTGGCCCCCAATATCAATTTTTGGTAAAAAAAAAATATAAAAAAGAACACGTGGCACCTCACTTAGGGTGTCACGTCAGCGTAGACCGAGTCAAAATTGGTCTTGGGGGCCAAAACTGCCACGGATACAAAACTTTGGGGACGGTTTTGTAGTTTTTTCTTAGGAGACCAAAATCGCAACTTTGAAAAAGTTGGAGAGCTAAAATTGCTATTAAGCCATTAATTAATTAATCTATTCCAAACTGCAATTTTATTTATTACATCCTCTATCCTATATTTCACAAACATATAATTTAAACAATTTTTTTCAAAACAATCTATAATTTAAGATGGCGGGAGTAACAATTATTGTTTCTATCTTGCGGTTATGACGGAATAAAATGACCATTTATTTGGTGCGTTTGTTTTGACTAAAATCAGAGATTTTCGAAAAAATGTTGAAACTAATTTTCATTTACTTGCTATAAAAAAACCAATATTTTTTGAAAAATTTAAGACTGATACATAATTTCTTTGATTTTAGTAAAAATAGATTTTTAAAAAGTTAGTAAGAATAACTTTTTATTTTAAGGTAAAACTAATTTTTTAACAACAAATTATTTTTAATTAGAAACAAACAACGGGTGCATTTACTTCAATTTTAAGAAAAATAAATTTTACTTTGAAATAATCTTTTGATTTTTTTCTCGAGATTTTGAAGGAAAAGAATCTAAAGTTATTCACATTTATTTACTATCCTTAAAATCACTAAAAAAAGGTTTTTAATTTATTCAGGTGTTACCTCCTTATTTCTTAAAAAAATTGATTTTGGAAAAAGTTAGGGCCCGTTTGTTTGGGATATTTTTTAAATAAAATTATATTTTTTACCAAAAAATCATTTATTTATTTTTTGTGCTTGTTTTATATTTTTAAAAAATCTATTTTGTTAAAAAAATCATTTTTAGTCTCAAAATGTAAAGCTATTTTTAGTAGTTTTTTCAAAATCTATTTTTTTTCTAATGACAAGGAAGTCAAGTATAAGAGCTTCAAATATTAAAAAAAATGATTTTTATGACAGAGTAAACGTAAGTAGCTTTAGAATTTTTTTTAAAATCTATAAAAAGAAAATCTAGATTCTTCTAACCCCAACATCTTTTTTTTTTAAACTGAAACAAAGGCATCTTTAATCCTAATAGCTTTTCATTTTAGAATAAAAAATTTATTTTCTGATAAAATAATTTTAGAAAAAAATCCCAAATAAACACTAAAAAATGACATAAGTGGTCTTTTTTTTATAATAAATATTTTTTTCTAAAATAATCTTGAACAAATGTGCATGTTTTCTCTGTGTTATTTTAGATATGTTTGTTCAAGATTATTTTAGAGAATAAATCACTACAAAATTATTTTTGAAGAAATCTATTTTTTAACTAAAAAAATCACTTTTATTATTTTATAATAAATATATTAAAATAATAAAAGTGATTTTATGTTTAAAAATATATTTCTTCCGCAAAAAATCACAAACAAACGTACTGATACTTGGTTTGAAGAGTTCTATTGGTAATCTAGATCGGTTCGGTTTCGGGTTCTTCTTAAGAATTCGTTAGGGGTTGGATTTATGGTTTTTTCAAAAGTTGTGGTTTTACATCTAATGTCGAGCTTTAGGATATATCCCATGGTCTTGATCTAACTTAGACTCGTGATTACAAATATATAATTTGTGAATATGATTCTCTCTCCACAATAAAATTTATTAAAGACGGAGTCTCGCATACCCACCAATATGTTGCGATTGTTGATTATATTAGATCTTTCTTGACCAGGGACTGAAACATTATACTTATGCACACCTTGCGGGAAAGAAACTCTTGTGACGATTGGTTGGTTGGAGTTACTCTTAATAATGATATTATAATTTTTTATTTTTATCCCCCTTTATTGGCTAGTATTTGGAGTTGATACTATGAAAGTATCTTTCATTAGACTCTAGTTTTCTTTTCTTTTTTGTTTTTTTTTTCTCTTATTGATAAAAAAAATAAATTGGTTTGAAGAAATTTGAATCCAGTATCTTGGATTTACCTTCTGCTATTGAACTAACGCTTCACATGTAATGCAAGTGCTATTATGATTATTTCAATTTTTTTTTTTAAAAATGAAAACGTGATATAGAAAAAAGCAAATTAATTTTGAAGTTTCCTTTCAATTAATCGCATATAATTCTTTAAATGACAAATAGTCATTTACGTCCTCAAATGTACAATAAGTAGTCACATTAGTGTTAATGTAGTGAAATTACAAAATAATCCTTGATTGTACACTTGATTGGTCAAAATAATCTTTTGACAAGAACAATACTTTTGATGAAGAAATGCTTACATCTTTCATACGTACTCCTTGTTTTACCCCGCCACGCATCAACCCTCCAATCACTCCAAGGTTGTGGCGTTAAAGAAAACATTTTATTGACATGAACTATTTTGATCAACGGAGTGCACAATAAAGATTGTTTTATAATTTTGCTAGATCGAGGGACTGTTGTGTCTACATGTTAGAGGTTGGGGTGTTGTGGGGTAGATTTAGGCGTTTGTTTGAGCCAAGTGAGGATCGTAATGTTTTAGTGGCGACAATGGGGATGGAAGGTTGGGAGGTTGACGGGCTGGGTTTGAGGGGGGAGAAGAAGACGATTTGCTTGGGAAGAGGAACAATTGGTAGATTGTGTTAGGTTGCTTGATGAGATTTTTTGCATGGTAACGTAAATGACAAATGAGTTTGGAAACATAACCACGTTGAAGGGTACTCAGTAAAAGGTGTATATCATACTCTAACGCCTACATATCAGCTTCTTGTCGACAACCATTAGACTTAATTTGGAGCAAAGCAGTGCCTCTCAAGGTGTCATCTTTGCATGGAGAACGATTAGTAAGAGAATTCCAACAAAGGACAACTTAGTTCGAAGAGGAGTAATTCCAATTGTTTCGGTTTTGTGCTCAGCCAGATGTGGAAAAGAGGAAACCATCAATCATCTATTTTTGGAATGCGACTTCTTTGATAGTATTGGGCATCTTCTTCGTTGTTGGTTGGGTATAACTACCGTTGTTCCATCATACTTCAGATGTCACGCGCAACATCTTTTTGGCACGTGTGTTTTCAAGAAAGACATTCGTTCTTGTTTTCAAGTGGTGTGGCAAGCGTGTCTTCGGGTCAAATGGAAGGAGCAGAATTTGAGAGTTTTCAACAACGTGTCTTCTCAGCAGGCACAAATACATGTTAAGTAAATTGGGGACAGCTGACCCCAGTAAAATTCTAATTTCTTCATGAGTTTTTGAATAGATTTAATTTTTTTCTTAGGTAAAATTAGTGTTACTCCCACAAAAAATTATTGAATAATGTAAGTTGTGAAGAGTTAAATATACAATAATGTGAGAGATACATTATTGAATATTTTTGACTTAATAGCAGTTTTAGCCTCCTAAGTTTCAAGAAGTTGTGATTTTGGCCCCCTAAGAAAAAAACTACAAAACTGCCCCCTAAGTTTTGCCCCCTAGGCCAATTTTGACTCGGTCAACACACACGTGGACGCCACGTGTATTTTTTTAATTATTAAAAAATAATTTTTTTATTTTTGTAATTAAAATTTAATTATTATTTTTAAAAATAACTGTTTTAATATTTTTTTATTAAAAAAATATATTTTTTTATTTGTTCAATTAAAAAAATTTACTTTTTATTAAAAAATATTTTTTTTAATTAAAAAAAATAAAAATACACACGTGGTGTCCACGTATGCGTTGACTGAGTCAAAAAATTTGCCTAGGGGGCCAAAACTGCCACAGGGGAAAAACTTAGGGGGCAGTTTTGTAGTTTTTTTTTTAATGAGACCAAAATTGCAACTTCTAGAAATTTAGGGGGCTAAAACTGCTATTAAGCCAATATTTTTTTGTCATGCTAACAATTGCTTTTAACATATTGTTTAAGAAACCTACAAAAATAAATTTTATCTTGTAAATACAAGTCAAAGTAATTTCAATGTAATAATTATATTACTTTCTAGACAAAAGTTATTTACCATAGTTGCTTAAACAGTCGTAAAGGTGCTTATTAGCATTTTGCATTTTTTTTCATATTTTTTTTTCAATTACAAAGAGAAATATTTTAACAGTGTTGAAAATGAAAAAAAATCTAAACATTACTTTAGGTATACAATGATATAATTTCTAGTTTTTTCCATAATGAAAATGATGACATCAATTTATTGTTCATATGTTTGATACAAATTTTTCAAAAATATTTGTCATATATAATTTTTCCTTCACTGCTTCTCAGGATCAACTTCTCAATAGTATTAAGTTTCATTCTTGATGGTGGCTAAAGACGCATAAACCAAGTTTCTCTATTGATTTTCATTATTAATGGTCTACGTCGTCTCTTTGTATAGGTTACACCAGTTTGTAAATGTGGTTTCTGTTTTGTCATGTTTGTTACTACTCCCTCCGTTTTTAAATATAAGCAAATTTTACTTTTTAAGTTCATTCAATTAATGATGTATATAGTCTATGTTATGAACTACATACATCATTAATTGAATGTACCTAAAAGGTAAAATTTGCTTATATTTAGAAACAGAGGGAATATGATTTTTTTGTACCATTTCCATTAGGCACATTTTGTGCTTAACTGGTTTGGTTTTTATTATATTTTGCATTTGGATTCTTAAAAAAAAATACTATTTACCATTCTTTATACGAGTTTAAGGTAAATATGATTAACACCAAATGCAAATTTGGGAGAGATTTTGTGTGAAGAACCTTGGAAGAATTGCAAATTTGAGAACTGAATCCACCAGTGAATGAATTGAATTGTTTACTCACACTGAGAGCAAGTAGACGTGGAAATTCACCAAGGTGGAAAAACTCACCAGGAAACGAGTTACTTTAAATATTCAACACTTCAATGAGTTTCAAACCAGAAAGTGTCTCAGAAACAGGTCCTGACAACATGTTATAGCTCAAATCAAGGAATTTCAACATCTTCAACTTGGAACATAATTAACCACATATCATCAAGGCATCCTAATATTTACAGATTCAAAGAGGTAAGAGTTTTATTTTTTTAAAAAAAATTCTTCTTTAGGTTTGGAGGGGCATTTTGAATGTAATATTTGGTTATCTGCATTACTTTATGCATTGCTCACTGATCTCATTTTACACACTTCTTTAAACTTTTCTGGAAAGAGACTTGATTTGTTCATAATTAAATGTGACCAGCTCATAAAGAAATCCATGTATAACTTGTAGTTCCCTTGCGCAAAAAGTTATATGGTGTAGTGCATCATTACCGAAAGAAAGAAGGTCATAATCATTTGCATCAGTGAAGCCCAATTTGTACAATTCAGAGCTTTCATAAGTTATCACAAATGACGAATGAGATATCTGTTCTGCAGGTCTTTCTCACCCCTTCTCATCTAGCCACTGTCTTGGAGTATGCTGATGGTGGTGAACTCTTCAGAGGATAGGCACAACTGGTCGATTTAGTGAAGACGAGGTTATAGAATTAATGTGTTTGAATTGAACTGTTGTATTTCCTTTTAAAAAAATCGCATATGCGAATAAGTTATTCACATTGAAAATTTTCCTATATTTGTTACATGCAAGATATTTATTCCAAAAGCTAATATCTGGTGTTAGCTACTATCATTCAATGGTATCCAAGCACTCAGAATTCATTGTGTTCTTCATTTAAAGCTCATGTCTTAAATTCGTCATAGAGATCTGAAATTGGAAAACACTCTCTTGGATGGAAATCCATCCCCTTGGCTTAAATTTTGCAACTTCAATTACTCCAAGGTTAATAAGTAATTCACATAAAATGATCCATTTTGGAGATATATCATATTAATTGTTGATTTTTTTTCATTAAATTCAATATTCAGGGGCAGTCTGCAGTATTGCACTCTCAACCAAAGGCAACATTTGAAACTCCTGCATACATTGCTCCTGAGGTTTTATTACGAAAGGAGTACAACAGAAAGGTATCTCGGATTTTATCAATCATTTTCTTAAAAACCATGTTTCAAACCACTTTTTATGGCTATTAACGACCATCGTTTAACAATTGACAAATATAATAATACAGTATCATATCGATTAAAAAGTTCACTGTTTAGTAAAAAAATTGTTGATTCAGTTAGTGTTTTTGGCTATTTTTGTATAGATTGCAGATGTGTGGTCCTGTGGTGTGACACTTTATGTCATGCTAATTGGTGCATATCCATTTGAAGAACCAGAAGATCATAGAAATTTCAGAAAGACTATTGGAGTGAGCTCTAATTTTACTTCAGGTTCAAAGTATGAATAATCTCTTATAGCAGGAAATTTGAACTCTAATTCTCTCTGCCTGGTAAAGGAAAATAGTTGTTCAATACTCCATTCCCCATGATGTACAAATTTATGCCGACAATCATAACAGTGTTTCAAACTAGTAAGTGCAGTTTTTAAATGGAATAGACAAGAATTTCAAGAAAGGGTCCCTAACCCCTGCCCTGTCCCAACAAGACAAAGTAAACAAAAGTCAAAACTCAACAACAAAAGCACATGTGTAATCTTGATAGGGAACTAAAGAGCTAGAGTTTCAAGGGTCAAGGGTCAAACACTATGGGACACAACAAAACAACATGGATTGGTGTTTGTTTGTTACATCTACTTCAAACCAAACATACCTGAGTACGTACTTGTTTTGAATATTAAAAGTCAATTTTACTATATTTAAATTAACAATAAATGGAACTCAAAATTCTAACAAAAAGTCTTTAAGCTAACAAAATTCAACTGTTTCATTCATTCATTTTCTGTTTGAATAAAAAAATCTATCCCCCCTTTGTATATTTTTTTATTGAACTAATATCACACTACATCACATCACTGAGGTTACAATCTTACTCTTCTCAAATGTGACTACAACAAACAGTAAGGCATAAGCCATAGCCAAAATAATGACATACATTGATATCATGATCATGACATAACAGAAAACATAAAAAAACCTATGAAAAAGTATTGCCAACACGACCACGATGCAACAAATCATGAGCAATATTATCCCTAGCTTGAACAGCAGCAACAGATCTCACACCATTCTCAGCAACCATCTCATCATCAAAAAGTTCAAAATTCCATGCAGGATCCATCTTCTCATTCCTCATTTCACAAATATTATGCAGAACACAACAAGCACCAAGAACACCAGGCAACTCCTCAATCTTCACCTCTATCCTCTTCTGCAAACAAGACCACCTTCCTTTCACCTTTGCAAACGCATCCTTACACAGCTTCTGAATATCCTCCACTTTCTCATTAAACGCGTGTTGCGTCCAAGTCAGATTCTGATGTGTATAAGGAACCAAAATTCCATCCATCAAAGGGAACCCAGAATTTCCAACAACCCAAGCATCTTTCAAATTCCCTGTCATAGCTCTCTGATACATTACAGATTTCTCCAAAACTTGATCATCATTATAAGAACCAGGGTAACCAAGAAAAACATCAGTGAAAACCCCTTTAGTATCAACCACACCTTGAACAGTAACAGAGTATGCAGTTTTCTGGTTCCTCTGAGTCTGCCTCTTATTGAAATAAGAATTCACATTGTTCTTAGGTGCAATTATTGGAATATGTGTAGTATACATTGAACCACCAACATTTGGCATTCCAAAAAGACCCTCAAACTCTTGTTTAATCAAATTCATCTTATTTTCATCAGGCCAAGTAATAAACTTTGGCATAAGAACTTTCTTGATTGCAGCACAAACCTCAAGAACCAGCTTATGACAGGTGGAGATGCCCAAACCGAACCTCTTTGAAACCAGCCTTAAAGGATCACCGGTGGCAAGTCTCCAGATACAGACCGCCACGCGCTGCCTCACCGGAATTGCATCCCTTAGCAAAGTGTTTTTCTTTGTAACAGCTGATTCAAGTTCTCTGCATATAAACTCGAAAGTTGCTTTGCTCATCCGGAAACATCTCCTGAACTCTTCTTCCGGAAATTCAGGACTGCTGCATTTCTGCCACCAGTCTTTTGGACGTTCTTTCACCCATAACCGTCTTACTGGACCCCCCATTACTGAAGAACTAGTAGCAGTCGCGACTGCGACTGAGTTGTCGCGACGCTGTTTCTTTGGAGGTGAAGATGTCAACTCATCGAAGTCAAAATCAATCTCAAAGCTGGAGTTGTTCATTGTTGTTGTTGGTGATTGTTGCGTTGATGGTATTTGTTGTTGTGGTGTATCAAATTGAATGAGAGTATTAAGGAAGTTGTTTAAAGAATTAGTATCATTGAAGTTGTTGTTGTTGTTGTTGTTTTTCACATCAATCCATTGATAATGTAACTCTGATTGTGATTGTGATTGTGATGAATCTTCGGGGTGGTTTCTTTTCTTTGTGTTTACATTTGGTTGTTCCAATTCAGGGAAAAAATGGGAATAATCTTCAAAAGAAGAAGGGAATGTGAGTGAATCAATCTCCATGTGAAAAATGAGTATTAGTACTTTTTTTGTGGTGAGTTGAGAAAAAGAAAGAGAGAAAATGGGTTTATATGAGTGAAGGAAAAAAGCGTGTGAACGCGGTACGTTTGACTATGACTCTACAGTAATGAGTGTGTGTTTAGAGAAAAGAAAAACGTGTTTTTTTCTCTCTTATGGTTTGGTTTGTAACTCAACGCGCTTGAAAAGAAAAAAAAACGAAAAACATTGGAAATTGGGAACGAAATGTGTCAGAAGCTAACTTTGGTCAACAAAAAGAATCAAACTATGTGCAGTTAGGATTTGCCATAGCATAAATCCAAAAACTATCTATTACTATTATACTACTTGCAAACAGAGTGGGTGTGTCCAAAAGCTTAGATCACTTCTCTATTTATTCGCGTAATGTTCATTAAAATAATCATATCTAATTGCTAAATATACTAATATTTTGACCAACTAATTGCTGTATTTTACAAACAATATTAATTTACTATTAAAGCTAAAAATTTGGATTTGAATGAATTATTAATATTCCTTTTTCTAAAAATACTCAACGAATGTACGTGGAAGATTATTTTTTTTGTTATTTTTTCCAAAAATAAAAAAATTTGTTATTTAAGACTAAAAGCTGGATTTGAATGAATTATTAATATTATTTTTTCTAAAAATACTCAATGAATGTACATTTTTTTGTTATTTTTTCCAAAAAAGAAAAAAATTGCTATTAAAGCCTAAAAAGTTGGATTTGAATGAATTATTAATATTATTTTTTCTAAAACTACTCAATGAATGTACATTTTTTTGTTATTTTTTCCAAAAAAGAAAAAAATTGCTATTAAAACCTGAAAAGTTGGATTTGAATGAATTATTAATATTCTTTTTTTCTAAAAATAGTCAATGAATGTACATGGAAGCTAGTTTTTTTTGTTAAATAAAATCCCACATAGGGCTATAAGAAGAAATTTAACAATTGATACATTTTGCTTAGAAAAATTGATACATTGAAACTTGTGTTATGCATTTTAGTTAGAATGGTGATATACTTTTTCTTTTATTAATTTTGAAAAATAATTATTTTAAGATTACAATTAATGTACAAGATTGACTAAGACTACTAATGAATTAAAAAAAATCCTCGAGTCAAATGTTTATCACTAATGCATAGAAGATATAGGAGAACATTCATGTAATTGGATAAAAAAAAATTGAAGGGAAATTGAATAATTATTTGTCACTAATACTTAAAAAACATAAGATAGATATTTGTCACCGATAGTTATAATATATTAATTTATTATTCAACCAAACAATTAAAATTAAATGTTAATGACTTTCACCAAATGATAAATCGTCGGAAGAATTTGAGTTCGATTCTGAATCACCTCTCTATAAAACCAAAAGGTTAGCACTAAATAGATATTTATCTATTCTTTAACTATGAAAGTTAATTACGAGCAAAAATATAATTATGCCTCGTATTAATTGTTTGAAAGTTCACTATTTCTTTTTATTCTTTTGTGTCTTTTTTCCACACCAAACAATAACGACCCACCGGTTTTCACAATTTTATGTTTTGAGGCATAATACTAATTATCTTAAAAAATATTATTATCTTCCTAAAAACCGTAAAAGAGAATAACTATCGCATTACATCATATTTAATTTACATTTACTAAAAATAATTTTTAAGATGTTCAGCTGCTTTTATCTTGCATCATATCTATTTGATGCAATGAAACTACCTTTCTCTGAGATTTTTTTTAAATAATCCAATGAAAAATGATATTTGTTTCAATATTTAGGAGAAACATATTTTATTAAAATAAATAAATTATAATAAAAACATTAATAAATACATCTCACTTATCATTAATATAAAAAAAACATGGGAGAAACATTTATCACTGACAACATAATTCTTAAACATTTTAGTTTGAATGGTGAGATATATTTCCTTTTATTAATTTTGAAAAAGAATTATTTTAATATTACAATTAATGTACAATTGACTAAGACAAGGATGATATCCGTGTCAAGTACGTGGAATTAATGCACCGACAAAATTTAATAAAAAGTTTATTTTAAAATTAAATTAAAAATTAATTCATACAAAAATACATTTTACACAAAATCAATGTATTTTTAAGTTATTTGACATATAAATCTACATAAGTTATAATTTATAAAGTTAGTTATACTATTGTATAGTTTTTGTAAAAAAATAAATAAATTATATAGTTGTATTAACGTTTGCCAATGAAGGTTGACTCAGCTGGTAAGGAGTTGACTCACCTGCAAGACAGTGGGTTCAACTCTCGTTGTGAATGTCAGAATCTATTTGGTGCTTGATTGGTAAGTACCTCTCTAAGTGCTCTTTGACCCTTAAAGCTTATACTTACCTTAGCAAACCTCCGAAGCCAAATTCACCCAAGCTAATATCTAACAAAAAAAAATGCAAAATCTATCAAGGACATGAACAGATATGCATGGTTGGATACATAAGATGGACATAAGATGCCCCAATCTCATATTCATAGTAAGCCTCAACACTAATTGAAGAAATAACAATACCATATTTTGTCTTTTCCTTATTATTTAAAATATTTATCTAAAATTACCAACCAAAATCATTGTCATTCCACGAAACGATTTGTACATATCGCGAGGACCTATTTTTATCTTGGTGTCATGCATTGATCGGTCAACTATTTCAAAATAATATCATGTCTCATCCCAAATTAATAATATCGTGTAACAAAAGTTATGCCTTAGGACTATTCTTTTTTCATGGTTAACCATGATAACTCGTTAATCTCAATAGGGGCTATAAGTGTTTAGTGTAGAGTTCCTTCCACTTGATGAAACACATCAACAATCACAGTATTGCTTTATTTCTTCATCTAGCTTAAATACGTCACGACTTTCACCATCAATTGACTCCTCATTGTCGCCCCATCATGACCTTTGTTTTCAAACTTTTCAAATGCCTCCTCATTGTCACCCTATCACGACCTTTGTTTAAAATTAAACTTGATGGACTTGGACCACTCAAATTAGTTGGTCCTTAGATCGAATATCGAGTTTTAAAAAAATGGTGATCACACAAAGAAAAACATTAAACACAAAATATAGTAAATAAACCAAGGTCTCGAATTGCATATACTTTGACTTACATAATACATAATTTAAATAGTTCTCATATAGATTCATCATCTAATTTGATGGTATATGTCTTCAATCTTGTTGTCAAGGGTTGAAAATTACTTGAATCGTTTAGTATGTCTTCTATATGCCATAATTTGAGACCATTGCATTCGACTGAAGTTAGACTATATAGAAAACTTTTCAACTCCATGCACGTGTGCAAATATTTATTCACCTCACACACATACTCTTTAATGCATTGAAAAATTCTCATTGGCTCAAGAGCGCGGTGCATTGAAAAGGCATTATGCACAATACAAAGCCCGATGCGCATGCTCCAACAGTAATTTTCCCTGTGCAGTTCAATTCTTCAGCTCTCATGTAGAAAAAAACTTCTACTTGCTAATGGGGATTGAGACAAAATTTCTCCAAGTTGTCCAAACTTCATTTATTCATTGCGAGCATAATTCGTTTGGTAACATCCACAGAGCACCATCTTGATAGGGTTTACATGTCGGTTAACACCAAAAAGACACTACACCCTACATAGTTGTCTGTTTAGGAAAATATGACGCCTTACAATGGTTATTTTCAATAGATGACATACTTTCACTAACTATCAATAACTTGACTAGAAACCTCCAAATTCCTAAAATAATTGACAAAAAACTCTTTAAACCACTAAGATAGTACATGTTATGACGAGGATTTATCACCCGTCTTATTTGGCTATTCTCGCATGTGGTTTGTGTTTTATCTCGTTATTAGGTCTACGTGACACCCCACGTTTGTTTCCCTTATGCACACGGGCATTGTCACTTCTAATAATGCTAAAAACATGAACATGAATCTTATAACTTAATTGTCAAGTTTTATATGTTTTAGATTGGCTAAGACATTCTCACAACCTTCTTCATATCTTTGAGCCAGAGAAAGATTTGTCTCACTTGTATTTGGTTGTTCTTAATTTGACTAGTCTTTATTCGTCTACATGGACATTGAAGAAAAACTTAATCCGACTACTAACCGCTTTGTACTAATGATTTAAACTATTTTTAAATGTAAACGGAACCGTATATAGAACACCTAAAAAAAAATACAACGAACACCTAAAAAAATGCAACTAAATATTTTCCTTTAACTATATATCAATACTATGGTGAGCGAGGCCTGTACTTTGCACAAATTAGTAATCACTACCAAATTAATAAATTTCATATGGAATATGATAACATTTATTGATCTAATGACTTACGCGTGGTGCAATATCATTTATACAAAACCTTAACTATAATAATATTAAGGGAAAAATATGTGGCCACTGTTTAGTGTTTGTTTGCCCTGAAATTTGTGAGCCAATCAATAGTGAGCTTAAGGTATGGCATAAAACAAAGTGGATAGATGAGTTAGTAGTTGCTTGGTGGTGTGCCATGGCGTCTCTTCTCAAAGTATCTTCCTTTATCTCTCCTCTGCACCATAAGGTAATTTTGCAAATTGGTGATCTAATAATCATTGATAGGTGTTTTATTCTGTGTTTAATTCTACTACTCTATCAATCAATCTATTGATGATTTTTAATTTGTGATCTAATAATTAAAATTTTCCTTCTTCTGTTGCAGTTGAATTATGTCAGTTTTTCTCCCAAATTTAACCATGTCAGTGTAAGAAATGAGAGATGGAATGCTCCCAGCATCACGGTAAAAGCTCAGACAGCTGTTGAAGGTGATGTAATTAACAACGAATCACTCTCTTCCAATGAACAAAGCGGTATGCAACTAGTTTATACTTCATTCAGAATTTTATGATTTGTTTAGATAAACATTTATTTAATAAGTATTTAGGCACTCTTTGGATAAGCAATTTAAGTAAGCACATATGTGTTATTCATATAAGAAGTTATGTATAAGCTATTAACAAAACATAAAATAAAGTCAATTTTTTTAGTATAAGCTGTTTTTATAAGCTATACAGGAGAGCTTATGAAAATAAGTTGAATATATTAGCTTGTAAACATGAGGTTGTCTAATATGGACCCAGTCTAAAGGCAAACCCTTCTATTGTTCACCTTTGGACCCATTTTTGAGAGGTCCATATTATATACACTCTACAAACATATCATAAGTTATTTCTATAAGCTTTTCTTAACGGTCTCACAGATAGTTATATGAGTAGATAAACTCAAATAAGCCAATCATAGACGCTTTTTCTTTTTTTGGACAAAATCATAGATTCCTTATTGTAAACAAATTTATTATAATTTATTTCCATAAACTGAAAAATAGCTTATAAAAATAAGCTAGTTGAGGACCAGTGAAAATACTTGGAAGACTCTTGTTAACTGTTTTGAGAGTTGATGCTTATTTGTGTTATTATTGCCATTGCAATTTGTATAATTTTTTTTGGTAGTTTTCAGATTATGGGGTTGTTAGTGTTCACCACGTTGGAATTTTATGTGAAAACCTAGAAAGATCACTTGACTTCTATCAAAACGTTCTAGGTATGCCTGCAGCTCTTTGAATCTAAACTGATATTTTTGTGTTCTGGCTAGAAGTGTATTGATTGATAATAAGTAATGAATTAAATGAAACACAGGTCTGAAGATAAATGAAGCAAGGCCTCATGATAAGCTTCCATACAGGGGTACTTGGTTGTGGGTAGGGTCTGAGATGATTCACTTGATGGAACTTCCAAATCCTGACCCTTTAACCGGAAGACCTCAACATGGTGGTCGAGATCGTCACACTTGTATTGCAATCCGAGATGTTTCTAAGCTCAAAGCAATCCTTGATAAAGCTGGTATTCCTTCTCTACTTCTTTAAATTAAAATAAGTAGTAAATCTTGGATTTAGATAATTTATAATGTATAAGTTTGTATGATTATTTGGTAATGGTTATTCTCTCACAATCTTGTAGCACTTTTTCAGTAGCTTATAGCATTTTCTCATGCACTTGAGAGTATAATTTTTTATCTCATTTTTACCCTTACTATCTTAATTGAAATTTTCTCATACACTTAAGAGTAGTAATTAAAATATTTGTTTGCCATCCTGTTGTTTACTAGTTTTAGTTGAACACTGTATTTAGTCTTTTATAGACTTTTTATCAAAGAGAGTCTTAGTCTTAAGAATAATAGAGTCAGCCTTTAGAATTATAGATGAACAAATAATTTCCCTCTTGAAATTAAAAACACTTTAAAATGATTAATAAAATTGAAATACTTGATCACTATAGTACTCAGGGATAATTTCCATTCTAAACTAATAATGTGTTAAAAATGTTAGTTATTTTAAAGATAAAATAGATTGACCCCTACAATTTAGGAGACTAATGCATGACAGACCTCGGGATTGTGGTGTTTCAGACAATGATTTGCAGGCTTATAAATGGCTGGTTTTGTTTTTCCAAAGGAGATTCTCTAATATCTATTCTATGTCATTTTCTCTTTGCTTTTTCCTGCTTTGTTTGTAGGTGTCCCCTACACACTTAGTCGTTCTGGAAGACCAGCGATTTTTACTCGTGATCCTGATGCCAATGCTCTAGAGTTCACACAAATAGACGACTAATGTTTTTGGCGTCTGCAAAACAAATGAGTAGAAGATAGAAATAATGTACAGGTGATTGTATGAAGTATATATGTAAAGGCGGAACGAAGTTGCCGAGTTTCTTTACTACAGATAGGAGCCATGGTGTACAACCCCTAGTAGCAAATGTCCTCGAGACAATATTGGAAGGCCAAATGAGAATGTTGAGACAGTGATTGTGGACCAGTTCCATTCCAAACGCCGGATCAATAAGTCTCAGTGGATGAAAGACTATGTTTGCGGAAAGAAAAATATAGAGCCTTGTTGGCGTGGGTGAATTGCACACCATAGTGTGATCAATATTAACTGTTTTGTTCCTTCTGTACTTTCCTCATCTATTTTCTGCAAGTTTGTTATTCTGCTAGCTTGATGTATTCGCATTATACGTGCCGGAACCAATGATTATGATGAATATTAAGGTTTTTTCTCCCTTTAAACTTCTCCTTCTTTCCTTACTAAATTTCTTTAGAAGTCTACACACTCACTCAAAGAGTGCGATTCAAGAACATCATGAGTTCAGCAGGGTGTATCATTTGTGCTTTTGTCGCGAACAACTTTGACATATGCTCAATATGTTGCCCTCACTGAAATGCTCCGGCCATCCTTAGATTTGCATTATGTTTCCATCTATAACACCTTACACCAACACCCATTCACCGTAGATTTTCAACAGAAACTCACTGTCATTTGATTTTTAAAGTATACGTAAGTTGTCGAAAAAATATAAAAGAGACAAACATATATGGTATTACATATTGTGTGTGTATTTAGTCAAGTAACATAGTAACTAGAATATTACACTTTTTAAGTGGAAAGTTGTGTTTGGTGCGACTCTTGTAAACGGGTGTCCACCAAATAAACAATGTTCATAGTAACTAGAATAAAATGGAAAGTTGTGAGTTCAAACCCGCGCTATTGTAAATGGATGTCCACCAAATAAACTATGTTCATGGCACATAATGTGTATATGTTTTGATTTTCAAGTAAAACAACTATATATATCGATCTAACAATAGATCCACACAATATACCCATAACATGACCCACCACTAATGTACAATCTTGTTCTTATGTAATATGAATGACTAATATGGCATAGCTAAAATATTGAAATCATTTGACATAACAGAAAACATAAACCTATAGAAAAGTATTGCCAGCAGCACGGCCACGATGCAGCAAATCATGAGCAATATTATCCCTAGCTTGAACAGCAGCAACAGATCTCACACCATTCTCAGCTACCATTTCATCATCAAAAAGTTCAAAATTCCACGCAGGATCCATCTTCTCATTCCTCATTTCACAGATATTATGCAAAACACAACAAGCACCTAAAATCTTAGGCAAATCCTCAATTTTCACCTCTGTCCTCTTCTGCAAACAGGACCACCTCCCTTTCAGCCTCGCAAATGCATCTTTAGCAATCCTCTGAATATCCTCAACTTTCTCATTAAACGCGTGCTGCGTCCAAGTAAGATTCTTATGTGTATAAGGAACCAAAATTTCATCCATTAAAGGGTACCCAGAATTTCCAACAACCCAAATATCTTTCAAATCTCCCTTCACAATTCTCTTAAACAAATCGGATTTCTCGAAAACCTGTTCATCAGAATAAGAACCGGGCCAACCAATACACACGTTGGTGAAAATCCCTTTAGACTCAACCACACCCTGAACAGTAAAAGAGTAAGAATTTTTCTTGTTCCTCTGAGTGTGTCTTTTATTGAAATAATAAGAATTCACATTGGAGTTAGGTGCAATTATGGGAATATGAGTAGTATAAACTGAACCACCAACATTTGATATTCCAGAAAGACCTTCAAACTCTTGTGTAACCAATTTCATGTTATTTTCATCTGGCCATAGAATAAACTTTGGCATAAGAACGGTTTTTATTGCAGAGCAAACATCTAGAACGAGCTTGTGACATGTGGATAAACCCAAACCAAATCGTTCTGAAACAAGCCTATAAGGATCACCTGAGGCAAGTCTCCAAATACAAGCCGCCACACGCTGCCGGAGAGGAACAGCGTCACGGAGCATGGTGTTTTTCTTGGTGACGGTTGAATCAAGTTCTCTGCATATAAACTCAAAGGTTTCTTTGCTCATACGGAAAGATTTCTGGAATTCGTCATCCGGAAAATCTGGTTGGCTGCATAGTTCCCACCAGTTATGGGAACGGTCCTTAGCCCATAAACGTGTTTTCTTTGTTGGTGACTCGTTCCATTGAGTTTGTGAAGTTTCTTCAGGGTGGTTTCTTTTCTTTGTGTTTACATTGGGTTCTATTTCTGGGAACAAAAAAGAATGAACATCTAGATTGGGAAATGGAGTGGACCCAATATCCATTTCCATGTGTTTGTTTCTTGTGAATGAAGTTATGAAAATGAAGTGTGAACAGCTAAGAATTTGAGTTTTGTGAGAAGAAGAGAGAGTAATATAATACAGTAATACTGGTTTCTGTTATAGAGATTTAGTGTGTGAACACCAAAGACTTTTGGAGTTGAAAAAAGAGAGGATGATTTGGTTTTTTTTATTAGAGGTTTGGTGTTTGTTTTTTGTGAATGAATGAAAAATGAAGTGTGAATGCCGAAGAATTTTGGAGTGATAATGTTTTCTATTGGTGTGAGGTAATGTGAACGCGGTACTTCAAAAAAAAATAAAAAAATGTGAACGCGGTACCTTGACTTTGACTTTGACATTAACTAATAATTACTAGGACCACCTTGAACTCATAGATAGCAAGTGTGACGTAAAAGCCTTACGTCAGTTAAAAAAAAGTGGAGATGAATAATTTTTGGGTCTCGCTAACAGGTACCTTAAGGGCAATGTTCAAGAAACCTAAAAAAAAATTATCTCTTGAAAATGTAAGTCCAACACATGATAAAGTCATAATCGTATAATTTTCAATGCAATAGTTACTACTTTTAGATGCTTAAACAATGTCCTTAGGACACTTGTTAGTATTTTCCATAATTTATAAGTGGATCAATTGTCTTACTGCTTTTGATAAAAATGTAGTGTCTTTTTCACTTATGTGCTTCAAGCTCTTCTCGTGACCCAACAATACTCATCGATTATCTTAAAAAAAATTCACAACGAGTAGGGTAAAACCAGTCTTATGAATTTCTTCAAAAATGTGCAGGTGCGGACAATGGTGGGAATTAGTTAGGTCGAGTTAGGCTTTGTAAGTTTGGTTATTAAAAATTTTAAGGCTCAAGTCTCACCTGCAACATGTCATAATCTAATTTTTTATGCTTGAGTCTGTCTTTTCGAAAGACTGATATGACTTGCTAGCTAGCCTGTTTAAAAACACATTTCATCTTAACATCTTTAAATAAGTAACGTGGTCTAAGTTTAAATAGACTAACGAACTAATAGATTAATAAGATTAAACTCTTTTTTTGTATTAAAAATTAATTTTTAGAAAGTTTAACTATATATAATAGTATCATATTTCAATTCTAATTTATAATAATAGATTGAAATATGCAAAAAGTTAATGTATAATATGTTATGAAACTCTTAATAAGAACACGATTAAAGAGAACTAGAGAATAAGAGAGAGAGAGAGAGAGAGAAAAAGAAGACAGATGATTCTATTATCATCTTGTAATATACAATTATGTTATATGTGACTAGCGGAAAGACAGGTAAGTACATAATTTTTCAAAATAATTATGTTAAATATATCTCACATCCCTTCTTTTTCTTTTTCTCTCTAATTTTTTTTCCTGTTCAATGAGGGTAGAATAAGTATAGGACCATATATACACCGTTACAACCCCAGGTGACTGAAAATAAGTTAATCTGGAAAGCAGAAAAGAATGGCATGTGATCGGTGCATAATGCCTATAGAATTTGTGTTACTGAAATTGCAGACAACTCTCATCTCCACCTACCAGTCCGATGACAACTTATTTGGAGATTAAAAGTACCCCAAAGATTAAGAATCTTCTTTGGCATGTTTGTCGGGGTTGTTTTCCTACCAGAGCTCGTTTAAGCAATAAAGGTATGCATTGTCCCATTAATTGTGTGCTTTGTGATAACAATTATGAAGATAATGTTCATGCCCTTTTAGAGTGTCCCACTGCTATGCATATTTAGCGTAAGGCTCGTCTTTGGGATAATATTGATCGAGCTCTTTGACAAAATTATAATATGGACCCAGTGGTCTTTACTTTGCTCTCCAGTCTTGACCCTTCTCAAATCACTCTTTTTGCTACAATTATGTGGAGCATTTAGAAGCGAAGGAACCTAAAGTTATGGAACACAGAGATAAGATGAATGATTAAATTCTGATTAGAGCGACGACTCTCCTGAAAGACTGGAGAGCCGCGCAAACCATTAGAAACGCAGGTGGCACAACTTCAACCGTATCTCATCAAGAGCCAAACACACATGATATGATTCGATGGAAAAGACCAACGAGGGGTAGGTACAAATGCAATATTGATGCCTCTTTCTCCTCCTTACTTAACTGAGTTGGTATTGGAGTGTGTATTAGAGATGATGTTGGTGACTTTGTGTCTGCGCGAACTGAGTGGTTTTCTCTTCTATGCGATGTTACGATAGGAGAAACAGTAGAGTTACATACATCGCTGCAATGAGTATCAGACCTCCACTTTGATAATGTTGACTTTGTTTTAGACTCACAACAGGTCGTGGATTCCTTTCGTACAAGGGTAGATGATGATAGTGAACTTGAGTGTATTATTACTGCCTATAGACACATATTTCAGGATGGTTTTCAAAACTCTCATGTCGAGTTTAATAGGAGGCAAGCTAATGGGGCCACTTACGAATCAACGAGGGTAGCCCCGTCTGGTCCTAGCCCCTCTATTTATGATGATGTATATACCTTCATGTATTTGATATCTTTTGGCCAATGAAATGAATTGATTTACTTTCTTAAAAAAAAAAAGTATAGGACCATATATGGATAATTAAATTGTGACTTTTACTGAAAAGTTCCTAATTATATGTAGTAATTCCATCTTAATCATTTCTTAGTTTTGGGTTACTTACCAAATGAGTTTGTGTCACTCTAACATTCTAATTGGCTTAATTTTCTAACACTAACTTATAATCAATAACATATATAATTTTGTCAACAATATGAATAGTTATACATTGAAGGTTATTAATAATAAATAATAATAATATCGATAACTAATATTAATAATAGTAGCAATAATAATAACAGTAAATACTATGTGGTGGTTCTCCCTTTGCACATCTTGTGCGGGGTGATTCACTGTTGTTTATAATATATCATTTTAGTTTGTTCAAAAAAAAAAAAACATAAATATTTGGTAAATAAAATGGGGATGTTACACCCTCCCCATCTTTTTTTTTATAAATCTTGTCCTCAAAATTTGTGCACCCTACGTAACCTAACCAAACGAATAGTAAAACTCCATTTCTACGCACAAAATGTATGCGCTAAGATGAAATTCCAATTACTACTAGCTTTTTATTTTTTGTGGTGGCCAGGGTTTGAATCATGAATTTTGCATATATTATATGTTGTCTCTACCAATTGAGTCAAACTCACGGTGACCCAATTACTACTAACTAGTAATATTGTAAATGAGCCTCTAAAAATATCACTAAATAGTTTCACTTTCAGATTTATCTAATTTCATTGAATCATATGATATGATTTGATTTCTATTCTTTTTAGAGAAACCTTCAAACATAATATGACATAAAATTAATCTAAATCAACTCAGCAGTAATAAAACCACGCAATTATGTCACAATAGCAACAAGGAAATATAAACAGACATTGCACTTTGATTAAACAACAAAATCATGAAGAGTAGAAACTCACTTAACATTGCTCAAAAAAAACTCACTTAACAGACACATACAATGGTACTAAACTTTTTTTTTTCTCCTAATAAGTTTGTACAACACAAAGCAAATTCATTTTTGAAACGTTCTTTTACAATGAGAAAATTCAAAGCTCTGTCTTGCATCTTCTTGCTCTAGAAACTTATATAAGTGTTCATCGAGAATTGTAAAGTAAACACTCTTCTTTTCAAACAGTAAAGGAAATTATAAAATATAGTAATTCATGTAGAAAACTGTTGTTGACACATCTTGTCTGGCTGAAAAACACATGTAAAATACTAAAATGTCCTTCGGCAGTTAACTGTGTCGAGGAAGTCTAAAATCGGCTGCAGTTAACTACCGAGGAAAACCTCGGCAGTTAACAACCATTTCGTTCACAAAGCACATCACTTCACCTTCTGTGGTGTTTCCTTCACCTCTTCAAAACACCATTTTTGTTTAACAAACACCATTTTCTTGTCAATAATTTATGGCATATGTACAATAATTTATGGCACACCGAGGTAAAATATACGCTACTCATATTATTTATGCGGATTTCTTATTCATTTTTTCTTGTCTTTGGATAGGTTATTCCTTTCTCAAGAGGGACCGCATGGGAACAACCTCCACAAGACTTAGCTTCTTACCTGTACAGAAATCAAATTGTTTACCTGGGCATGTCTCTTGTTCCATCTGTTACAGAGTTGATGGTCGCTGAATTTCTTTACCTTCAATATGACGATGAAAAAAAACCCATTTATCTTGTAGATGGAATAAAGAGGAGACATGAAAATGGTGTTTGTTAAACAAAAATGGTGTTTTGAAGAGGTGAAAGAAACACTACCAGAGAAGGTGAAGTCATGTGCTTGTGGAAAGAGAAAAAGTATGAAACAACTCATCGACAGTTAACTGCCGAGGTTTTCCTCGGTAGTTAACTGCAGTCGGTTTACTTCCTCGACAGTTAACTGTCGAGGGGTATTTCCGTATTTTACTGTTGTGTTTCAGCCAAACAATATGTGTATACAACAATTTTCATTCATGTACAAGGCCAAATTACATAATGCCACGATTGTGGAAAAGTTTAATAAATGCATTTATTGAATATGTACCGAGAACCATAACCTTATGGAAATATGCATGAAGAAATAAAAATTTGATGCTCCCTTATTTGAATCTACATTTTGATCAGCTCTGGGATTGGATGTATACCTCATATTCAGCGACCTACTGGATGCTGGATTAAGAAAGGAATAAACAACACGAGTTGTCGCGATGAGATTCAAATCTTTCTTCTTCGAACGCATGGATTTGACCCCATCAACGGGACCACCACCCCTTGGCACCTATCTTTGTTTTGTGTCATTATTGTGATTTAGCAGACCACAAGAATAGATGTATAATAATATTTTCAAATACCAATCACAAGTATATCTTAGTTCAAAATACTTTGTTATTTAACATTTAATTAAAAAAAAAGCTTAATAGCAGTTTTAACCCCACTAAGCATCACGATCTTGCGATTTTGACCCCTAACAAAATAAATTACAACTCAGCCATCTAAGTATTGCCCTTTTGCAATTTTTTACTCCTAGATCAATTTTGACTCATTCAACACTACCATGACACCCACATCACTTAAGTGAGGTGCCACATGTTATTTATTTATTTTTGGCTTAAATATGTCATTGGTTCCTGTTGTTTCACTAAATTTTGGCATCGGTCTCTGCACTTTTTTTTGTTTGCCTTTGGTCCCTGCACTTTGTAAAATATTTGGCTTTGGTCCTTCTATTAAGTCCAAATTATAAAATAAAAAAAAAAAGCAAAACTAATTGTGTGCCACGTGGACCAATCATCCCACGCCACATGGCACACTAAAGGACAACTTTTTTTTTATTACAGATTTTTAATTATTATTTTATTTATTGTTTTTTATTTAAAAATATCATTAGTCCTTTCACTTTCAACATTTATTAATATTAGTCCCTGCACTTCGGTATTGGTTCATGAACCTTTAAAAATAACTTTTCAATGATATTATTATGTTTTATTATTATTTTGTTCGTTTTTTTATTAAGAATAATTATATAAAAATATAATAAAATTTTTTTAAAGAAGGAATAAGCTGTAATTGTTTTTTTGACAATAATAAGGTTTAATTGTATGGCACAGTCATTTAGAACTGTAGAAAAAAATCTTTGTAAAAAAATTCAATGTTGTAGATCTGGGAAATATCTTTTTTTTCTAAAGAATATTTGGGAAATAGCTTAAAAGTTAAAATATTAAATACTAG
>Ga0228711_1000596_pt1 | contig 46121 bp, 17 predicted proteins | sample MedpolnodulmetaG_2_FD_177996 | JGI IMG/M metagenome (GOLD analysis project Ga0228711, IMG submission 177996) | Root nodule microbial communities from Medicago polymorpha collected in Santa Monica, California, United States - brown nodules | ecosystem: Host-associated > Plants > Roots > Nodule...
ATTTTTTGGAGCCTGGGCAAAATAAAACAACGATAAGTTTTAGTGACAGCCGCAACCGTAGGTAGAGGTCATAATGTTTTTAAAATGGTCTCCTTAGAATTACCTACGGTTATTTCCGTAGGTAAAGGTGGAAAACATGTTGTGAAAGTCATTTGACAATGACAGACAGATTTAGCTACGGAAATTTGCCCTATAGTGACGGATTTTGGCCGTCACTAAAAGTCAAATTTCTTGTAGCGATACAAAGAAAGTATGGGTTGAGCCCGGGCGCGTGCCCGGGCTAGCCGGGGGGTAAAATCGCCCCTGTGCTATGGTGTAAATGAATTTAAAAGTTGTCTACCTTAGCTTATACCATTCCCACTGCAAGCAATTGACAGCAGGTGAAAAGCTGTCTTTTTTAAGTGCTAGTAGACCAATCTTTAGCAAATGTATAATGGTGTCTCCTATGCTGAATTTGCTCTTAACTTATTGCAATCATCAGTGATTTTTTTTACTGGCTTATATTCTTTATGTCCTGTGAACTCCCTCAACTTGAACGATAGCAAACCCCATCCCCAAAGATTGCCTTCTTCCGCCTGGATTGCCAAGCAAGGGAGGAGAAGCAAACGACATATAATACGATATTTTAACTGATATCTGAAAAATCATAGTTCTGCACACTGACTGCACATAATGTGGGCAGGAACCCTTTGTCAACATCCCAAATGATAAGATTCGTGAAGCTTTGAAAGTAGTGCTCGGTATTACAAAATCTTGAACTTCACTACCTTAATAGCACATTTTGTTCATGACATATTAACCAAATTGGTGTCTTTTTTCTTTTTCTTTCTCAAGATGTTAGGAACCACCCCGTGCTGATTCATTGTAAACGAGGAAAGGTGTGCACTTTGTTCTTTGAATCTTTGTTTTTATTAGTACTTTTGAATCATTAATCTCTAATAGTTTGTTGATTTTACTATGAACAGCACCGCACTGGTTGTCTTGTGGGATGCATAAGAAGATTGCAGAGATGGTGTCTATCATCTATTTTTGATGAGTATCAAAGGTTTGCAGGTGCCAAAGCCAGAGTGTCGGACCAGAGGTTCATCGAATTGTTTGATATTTCCAGTTTGAAGCACAACCCACTGATATTTTCATGCTCAAGGAAATAGGAATTGAAATAATGGGTGCAATTTAGAAAGCTAGTGCTTCCTCCCATGGAATATCCATGATAAAGAGAAGTATAATGACCTAGTATTTAATCTTTTTTCACTGAAAATTAGTGCAGGATGAGTAGGATTTTTATTGATGTTCTGCTTTGTAACTTTTTTTTTTGTATTTTGTTTCCTGGTTCAATGTTGGATGCCCAATATACTAATTTACTCAGACGTGGATTGAATAATGGTGACTGCTTTGTTTTTTTGTATCCAATGAAAGCTGATAAAACGCTCAGCAGCGCTACTTCTACAGTTATTTCCAGGACAGTTACTATGTGGCAGCGTCTAAGGTGAAGTTTGCAATTAGTGTGTTCTTTTAGAGAAGTTTTGAGGATGAGGAGTCTTATTTGAACAACCATTTGGTTGACAACTTTTGGTACAACCACAATTTACAAAGGAAAAGTAGATATTTGCACGAAAACCAAAGCAGTAGAGAGATAAAGTAAAAAGTAATGTGAATATGAGAGAGAAAATTATCACAAAAGTTGTCACAAAATGGACGTTCAAATATCATTTCTCTTTGAAGATAGTTCACCAAATCCTTTTGTGTCATTTGTACTACTTACATTCGTTTAAGTTGGTGCTACTTTCAATAATCTTTCTCCTGGGGGTGGGTCTGTGTTGTGAAATAAGGCTCTAGCCCCACAAGGAAAAAAAAACCTTATATTTTTTTAAAAATAAAAGTATGAAGCTATTAGAAAGAAAATAAGAATAAATTGGTATATTGGTGCTAGAATGAAAGATGATCAAAATATTCTAATCATTTTCATTCTAATTTGTATCACTCGTTTAACCCTAAGCACACAATACCATCTTTATCAATTTTAACACTTATTATTTTTGAGCAAATATTTTGTAAAAACATAAAATGCTTCTTTTATGAATATATTATAGATTATTTGGTTGCCCCCATCACAAGAAAAAATTGAATCTGCCACTCTCCAACTTCAAGGGTTTAAAGGTAAAAGGATGGATTTTTTATCCGGAGGTTATGGTCTGAGTCGTGAGAGATAAATATAAATACTGAGATCTTCTGTCTTTTAAACCGAGGCACCATCCTCTTACTCTAAAAAAAATAAATTATAAAAACATTAATTAATCTTTCCTCTCTACAATGTTGGTTTTCATCCTCCGCAAATCGACCAACAATAATCTCCCTTTTTTCTCCCCTCCACAACAAGAACCTTCCCTGTCTAATATGCTTTCATTTTCTCTACTAGTTTCCTATTTGGTGAATCTCTTGTCTTTGTATATTACTTTTCCCAAATTAACAACCTCATCCAAAACCTCCTGCACAAGTTTCAAATGCCTACGCCCAACATCAAAACAAGCGACAACAACATTATATCCCTAGAAAATACCTTTCAATTTTGGTTGCGAATACCTTTTATTTTCCTCCAATTATTACGAAATTTATTTTTGAAATTCTAAGTGGTAAATAGACAGCAACCGAAAGTAAACAAGTTTTTATTTTTTAATTCTACATATTTTATGGATTAACCAATGATTTTTGACGTTATAATGCTATTTATTTGGACCACCTACAATGATGGTGGTGGTGGCGGCGGCAAAAAAACAAGATTTGGTGTGTATGATGGGTCATAATAGAATCTGATGGGACTTGTTAGATAGCAATGACATGAGATGGAGATCCTCCCTGGAGTAATGGTTGGATGGTTTCAACAATCAGGAGAGCTTCCCAAAGTAAAAGACTTTGAAAGGTCTAGCGACAAGCTTGCTTGTACTCCATGATAAAGGGACAATAGTACGTTTTTCAAACCCCTTACTCAGATGTCTCGACAAAGAAGAATGCAAGTATGTCCTCAATAGAATTCACCAAGGAATGTCCAAACAATATCTCGGAGAAAAGGCCTTGGCCACGAAGACCATTAACAGAGACATTTATGAATGCAATGAGCATGTGAAAAAATGTGACATGTGCCAAAAAGTTGTCAATCTCACTTTACCATTGTCATTTGCTTGGAGAGTGCATGGTATATTGAAGTGGAACCCCTTACCAAAATAAGGTGAAGGTTAACATAGGAAAGGTGAATCTTTTTCCACCATGGAAAAGATCACTTTTTACCTACACATGCCAGTGTAACAAGATGCTACATGTTTTGTTTGGCATTTTGGTTTGAACAAACATAATTGAATGTTATATTAAACTAAAATTTGAATTACACCTCCCCTTTCAGAAAACATTACTTTGTACACCACCACCATATGTATCTCAGTTCTTGACGGATTTTTTTCTTTTCTGCATCTCAGACTAAAATTATTGATAAACATACCCCTTGTTAATATTTAATAATGCAAATGCCTTGTTCTATGCATGCTTTGGCGAACAAGCATTTGTTTTCAATTTTTTTTTTGTTGTTGTTTTATTTTCATTTTGGCAAACAAGCCATTTTTTTTAGTGTTTTAGTTTTTACATAGGCTTTGGGGAACAACCATTTTTAATATTTTTTTGGTTTTTCTTTTTGATTTTTTTTTCGTTTAGTTTTATTTGGTTTTTTTTAAATGATTTTTAGGATTAAATGTTTAATAAAAAAAAACTAGCAACAGACCGTGGTCCATACGGATTAAATGTCAAAGCACGATTTATGCGTCAAATTATTGTGTTATAAATTCTCTTATTATTATTTTGAAGATACATAAGAAAATCAATTTAATTAATTAATTAGCGATTGACTATTGTTCCGTGTATAAATTGTACACCAATATTATCTACTGACTTTTGTTTTCTAAAACAAGAGTTTTAATTTTTTTTTACAATTTTTTATCAAAATAAAAAATTCTTGATGAAATGACGTTTATCAAACGAAGCCTTGTTAGTCATACGAACTTTTAAGTTATTCGCTATAAAGGCTTATTTTCGGGTTCACTTGAGTCCATAAACACAAGGCCCATTCAATAAAAAAAATCAGCCCAAACAAATAAACAATATTCTATTTACGTGTGGGGTCTGCATTTTTGTGATTTTGCAAAAACAAAAAGTTTTCAAAGGGTAGCAAGTAATACATCTCAACTATTCAATTTTTTTATTATTAAATCAATGGTGCAAAAGTCATTTTTCCTATGGTGGGAAAGGATTAACCTTTCCCATGGTAAATGCCACCCCCAAAATAAAGGCCAACAATACCAAATGATCCTTCGAAAGGAAAACTTAGACGAGATTAGTTAGCCTTTGTCCACAATTTTGTCCTTTGTCCACCAATTTTAGTATTTTGTTCTCTACAATTCTAACCAGATCGAATACTATATGCAGCTGGTCTAATCTTTTGTAGAATTTGGTGGTAAAATCTTTTGTAGTTTTATTTTTTTGCAGCTGGTCGTTCTCATTTTCCGGTTGAGCCTCAAGTTCCCAATGGCTGCCGGCATTTTTGTCTCGGAGAAGTTGTTTGGGAGTGCTTGACGCTTGTCTTTTAAGAATTAGTCGGCTGAATTGCATAGTATTTGGAGTTGATCGTGATTGATGTTATCTTGGCATTTTGGTAGTATCTCAAAATCTTTGTCCGGGCTTCGTGGATGATGTTTCTTGCATTTGTTGCCCGATAGCTATCCTTGGTCAATCAATTGATCGGTTTATCTGACGCTAGTTTCTATGGTCAATAGTTTCTATGGTGAAGGTCATTCACGTTATTCGGATTTCTCTCTTTTGTCTTGGTAATTCAATGACACAAATAAAAATGGTCATGGTATCATTGACAGGGTATTTGCAAAATATTATGTTCACTAAAATGAAATTTGAGATGGGCAATTGAAGTTTTGTTAATATCACACGATTACAATGCCTATTTACTCATTTTGTATAACTAAACGTCACATACTCTTGAAAAAAGAAAGAAAAAAAACTAAACGTCAGATATAAATCTTCACTGATGTCGCCGGTTCTCTACGACTTGGTCAGCCGGATATCATATTTGGCAAATAATACTAGTCGCCGGTGTCATTCAGAAGAAAACGGATCTAAGACGCTGATGATTTGAGAGAGCGGCATGTAATATAAATGAGTTCTCCGAACGCTGTGATAGGTAACTGCAAAACGAAAAATTGGAAGAAAAGAAAAAAGACATAGATAAAGCCTCAGAATTGCAGAATAGTATCAACAAGGCATAAAAGCCATTCAGTCCCGAAAGATGGTAATTGGTGTATCATATATCATCACTGGCAATATCTAATGTTTTTTGAAAATGAAAAATGGAGAAAATGTGTGTCTCATGGCCGTCCAAAGATGTAAAGGCAGCAACGCTACTCTTCAAGGAGATGGAATATGAGACAAGCACCGACGGAGGAACTCTCTCCGAAGAGAGAAGACCGTCAACGTCAGTAAACATCATTCTTCAACGTTTACTTGGAGTTATACAAACACTAAACCAGTTTGCCCCCATTCAAGTTAGAGATTTGGATTAAAATCTCCCGTCACAAAAACACTTACCTATAATTATACTTTAAACAATATATACAATCTAAAGTGATAAAAAAATCAAAAACCAATTAGAATCCTTATCAAAAGGACTGCAAATAAAAACACAGAAAATGCCTCAGAATTGCAGAATAGTATCAACAAGGCAAAAAGCCATTCAGTCCCGAAAGATGGTATTTGGTGTATGATATCATCATTGGCAACATCTGTGTTGTTTCTATGAATACAATTAGAATAAACAAACTCAAAATTATCTTAAACTTGAAGTAAAAACAAAAACACGAAGAGGGCATCAGTGAATGAACAGTGTCCACAAGGATATGTATGTATATCCATTCGGTTCAAAGTGAAGAAATATCATGTACACATCATATGCGCTTGTGTTCAATCTCTTTATTAAAAACACGCACTCAGCACAGAACCAAAAAAATAGAAAGAAAAAAATAATTGTAGACGAGAAACAATCGTATCGCCAATGAAACAAATGACGATCGAAACGATGACTCGGCGTTATTATACCTCAATGTTAAAACGACGGCAGAGACAAATTAATAGTCTCTTCATCTTTCTGTTTGAAACAACTGAGGCATTTAATTTGATCTGTGATTCGAAACAAAATCTAATCTAAGTGAAAACAATACTAAGTTTGAAACCCTAAATCTATTTTCATCGCCGCTATGAAGATGAAGATGGAGGCTGAAGTTAACTCTGAACGATACGAGCAATTTATAGAGCAATGTTAAACCTAACCTGGCAAACCATGTATGTGGACTAAAATGGGTCGAGGCCAGATGGGCCTGACTATTATCCAATATTGAACCATAAAAGACATAATTTGCTTTTCCCACCCTCCGCTTTTATGCCCTTCGAAATCTCAATTTTATCCTATTTGGATTCAATAATCTGAAGCATGTTTTTGCGTTATCGAATTATTGAATCCAAAATCATTTATAACACATAAAAACAAAAAATATATGGCATAAAATCAAATTAATCTTCAACAAATACAGCTATAGTAATAATTACAACAAAATAATTAAACACAGCAACATAACATGATCAAGGATAAGCCAGACTAAATTATATTGGGTCTATTAACGTGCACTGTGATTTCTTCTTATGTTATGGGTCAAATTAAGCTTTTTGGAATGACATGAACTGATATCAACAAGAAAGCACCTAGCTCAACTGGTCCCTTTGAACTATACTTGCAAAATATATAACATAGTTCTCATATTGTTGTCGGTATGGAGTTTCATCTGGGTGATCCAAAAATGTTCTTCTCAGTGATCGACGTAAAACGATACTCAATATTGTCCACTTCTTTGTGTCTCCATGTTTGACAAGACTATTTATTTAACTCACTTGATCCTTAAAGAAAATATAAAAAAAGTATGAGGTGTAGCAACAATAACATTTTTTAGCTTTGTATAAATTAGAACATGTGTAACTAAGTTATTTGACCTTAGTGGTTATTGAGTTTCATCTAAAAGGATATTGAGTTTGGAATAACTCGGGTTTATTCTTAAATGGATAGATTATTAACCATATTTTACTCATCTTTCAGACAAACCTCGAATTACTAGAGCTTTTTCCTTCACTTTTTTGAAAGTTAACACCAAGAACAAACGAGACCACATATTTATACTGGTAAAAATAGAGACATCACGTTGGCATGCAAAAGAAATACTATAGTTCAATGCAAAAGGATCGTACAAGTTGTTAGAAGTTGCTCATATTAACTTTAGGAAAATGCTAACAATTTACCCACAACACTAATCAATGAGTTATAAAATGAAATATTACCTTATAAATTGTGTGTTTTACTTAAACTTTAAAAGGTGTTATTTTCAAAGTCAAATTTGTTTTCTTTATATTTTTAATTGCTTAACTAGTGTCCATTAGACACTGTTTAGCATGACCTCTTATTTTTATAATCAATTTTTTGTTCTATCTTTGTTTTTAAAAAATAAGTTCCTTTTTTCAAGAAGAGTTTTTTATAATGGGAAATGTTTACGAGTGCCCTAAGGGCACTCTTTAAGGACTTTAATTAGTAAATTTTTATGGAAAATTGTACATTCAATGTATCAGAAATTGAAGTGTTAAACTTTTTTAAGGAATAATTTTTTAATTGGGAAACCTTAAAGAGTGCCTTTAGGGTACTCGTTAACAAGACCCATCTTTTATAATTAGTGTTTGGCCTAGCTTAAAGGTAGATGATACCGTGAAAGTAAGTAGGTCAAATGGCACTTAAGTGTTGCATTGCCAAACTAATCAAAATAATACCTTATAGGATAAGATACCTCAATTTAACCTTGCGTTTATTTTGTCATATGACTTATCATTTTAATTAAGGTTAAACAAGTCATTCAATCTCTTTTTCATGACATTTGAATTTCCACTCTATACATCTCTCTCTCTCTCTCTCTCTCTCTCTCTCTCTCTCTCTCTCTCTCCCTTTCTCTCTCTCTCCATCCTCCATCCTCCATCCAAATATATATATAGGAGATATATCAAGTGAGAATGATATTTGTATGCTAAAATGATACGAGTAAATGAAAAACACCATGTTAAAGAAAGTCGAAAATGATTTGAATAAATGACATTTCGAGGCATTCCAATTCTTCTTTTGTGCTAAGCCCTTCTATTTTGCGTACTTCAACTTTTCTCTTACTACTTCGTCGCTTTCTTCTCCCCCTCACCTTCCACCATCGATTCCAACGAAACCCCAAACCCCCTCTAATTGATGTGCTGTCATTTTTGTCCTATCTAGTGATTCAATAGCTTTGCATTGATGAAGTCTTACTTCCACATATTCTCTATAGCATATGCTTCACAACTCTAACCAAATCAATTATCATAAGCAACTCTCACAGTTGAACTAATAGTCAAGATATGATGTATGTAATCACGATTGGACTAGTAATCCAAAGAATGTCTTCGCATGATTGACACGTGACTCACTTAACTCATCTTTTAATCTCAACCCTTCATCATTATCACTTGACATGCAATTTTACTTGCAAGGGACATATAAAGTGAAAATGGGGTATTTCTGCGTGAGAAGGAAAAAAAAAACTAGTGGTCATTTAATTAAAAGGAATGGTTGAGATTAAAACATATGTTAAGAGAGTCATGTGTCATTCTCGAGGGCATTAGTCGTTTATGTTTTCTCTCATCTTTTTTTCTTTTGCTGCACTTTGACTTTTTGAATCCCACAAATTATGAAAGTCCATCTTTCTTTATGTACCTCTCCTTTACATTCCCGGTACATCTCTTTGCACCCCGGTCCTTCGCGTTCTCCTTTGGTAGGTGATTTTTTGTCTAAACTTTATAACATTAATTACCTATGAAATCAACCATGCATGTGCTCGTCTCATTGTGAAATCAACCAAGGTAATCTCGTTTTGTGCCCAACTCTCTGTTGTTATAAAATCAACATTGTTTATGTTTGTCTTATTACGAAATCAATCGAGATAATATCTTCATGAGTTTCTCTTTGTGTTTCTATTTTGTCCATGTGTTTTATTGCTTTCCTATTAGTTTTGGAGTACTTTGGTGTTTGCTTTAGTTTTAAAAAGGCTAGACCCCCCACCCCAAAAGAGATACATTTGATTTTAGTTTTTAAGAGTTTCTTGAATGTTACAACGAGAGCCAAATGGCATAATGTGTTTGAGATTGATGTTATGGTGAGTGCAATGAATAACAAGGAGATGAGACATTCATGCAACGAAGAGTTGGTAAATATCGAAGGACCCCTCACTTTGCACGCGTTCACTAAGTGAAGACCCAATGCTTTACAGGTGTGGAAACCCCCTCTTTACTTTCAAAAACAAATCAAAGGAAACCATAAGCCCATATTGCTACAACCCTCATTGTGTCATGTTACACCACGCTGTACAATACACCATTGTGATATAACACACTTTAAGGCTTTTGGGACAAAATGGGCAACCCAATGGTCAACCTCGTACTTGGTCATTTCTTCATAGACTCATCGTGATCCATATCTTGTCCCCTTTTTATGTATATGATATTTTTGAGTCTGGGTGAAACTCGACCTGAAGCTTACGGGTCAGGACGAGTTAAAGGACTAGACCGAATTTTAAACACCCTTAGTTGTAGTACTTATCGTTGGTTAAGGTGACAATGGACGAACACTGCTTCCACCTGAACACATCCCCCAAACTTTGTTGAACTAAGAACCAGAATCCTAAATGAAATTCTTAATAATTAATTACTGATGATTAAATACTAGTTAACGTGTTTGTAAAAAAAATGAATCAACATGTTATTAGCCAAGTCAACACAAGCTTGGTGTGCCATGTCAGCTAAAAAACATGTCACTTTAACAAAAAATTATGATTAATGATCAAATTAAGTGTTTTGAAATTGTAACAATAAAATAAAGAAAAATTCTTTCAAGAATTTAAATCGGAATGATTTAATTTAAAAAGTTTTTTTTTGGTTGCACATTTAAACAAAAATTGAAGGTGAAATCCATTTTAATCAACGTCAACACCTTTCTCCATTACAATAAGAGAAGTGTTAAGAACATATTCTTTAGCATAAATTTTTAAACACACTTTATGTGATTGATTAAAATGCACATATTTCCTAATACATTTGAAATTGCAACGATAAACAAAGAAAAATATTCTCAAGAATTCAAATCAAAATGATTTAATATACAAGGATTTTTTTTTTGGTTGCATAATTAAACAAAAATTGATGGTGAAATGCACTTAAATCATTGTGGACACCTCTCTCCATTACATTTGGAGGAATGTTAACACTGGCACAAATTTTCAAACACACTCTTTGTGATGATTAAAATGCACATATGTCTAATACACAATGGGAGTTTTATAAAAAAGTGTGTAAAAAAAAAGCATGTTAAATAATAGGGTAACCACTCTGGTTCTTGAATGTGCAATGAGTAGTCACAATAGTTTCTCAATGTAGATTTTTTTTTTAAAATAGTCTATAATTATGCAGTTCGTTAATCAAAATAGTCTCTAATGTTAAAATGTTTCATTAATATCATCATATTAATACTTCAATATACTTGTTTACTGTCATAACAATCTTTAAAAGTATTTATTTATTGTCATTTTAGTCTTTATATGAAAACAACTATTGTGAGCATTGAAAGATTATTTTAACACCAAAAATTATTTTGATTATAAAAGTGCACGATTAATGACTATTTTAAAATTTTGATAATTGAAAGAATTGTTGTGACTATAAATTACACATTAAGGATCAAAGTGACTAATATCCCGTGGGCTGATTTGGAACGTCAACACCGAGTTTCAAGGATTCTTCCAATCGGAGGGTTGAGAATTTGAGAATGTAGAAGGGACCCACCACATCTAATAACCAGTATATGAAAGTGATCCAAGTTTTTAGGGTTTCACTTGAAAAGATAGTCCCCAAAACCCAACAAGCACTTGTGTACTAAACTAACACCATTTTTCATTTCATTTCATTTCATTTATTTACTCCTTCCATCCACTTCGACCGGTAAGTACAATTATCTTAAACCCAAATCCTCCTCCTACCTCGTCTTCATCGATAATTTTAGTATACAATTATTTTTCTCTTTTGGTTTACTTTCACTATTAATTTAGATTTAGATTCGGGATTAGAAAATTATGGGGAAATCAGGTGGTAGAAGAAAGAAGGGTGGTGCTGTTGTTGACAATTCAGCTTCTGTCCAAACACCAAATGGTGGGGTTGAATTGGATTCATCAATTTTCTTGAAGAAGGCACATGAAATGAAAGAAGAAGGGAATAGAAGATTTCAGAGTAAGGATTATGTTGGTGCTCTTGAAAACTATGAGAATGCTCTGAAACTCACGCCCAAAACACATCCTGATAGGGCTGTTTTTCACAGCAATAGGGCTGCTTGTATGATGCAAATGAAACCTATTGATTATGAATCTGTGATTTCTGAGTGTACTTTGGCTCTTCAGGTTCAGCCTCAATTTGTCCGGGCTTTGCTTCGTAGGGCTCGGGCGTTTGAGGCTGTTGGTAAGTATGAATTGGCTGTTCAAGATGTGCAGTTGTTATTGGCTTCTGATCCAAATCATAAGGATGCTTTGGATATTGCTCAGAGATTGAGGGCTGCGTTTGGGCCTCGTCAGGAAGCACAGCAGGATCTCCACAGCCGCCCTTCTCCTGCTGCGTTAGGTGCTTCTGCTGTCCGTGGTGCTCCTATTGCTGGATTAGGTCCATGTTTGCCAGCACGGCCTGCGTCGAAGAAGGGGGTGAATTCTGCCGTTGGATCAGTTGTTTCTCCCAATAACAAGGTTGACAAGTCTCTAAATGTTTTGCTGCCAACTGAAAATGGTCCAGAGAACAAGACCCAGATGCCGAAAGTTGTGTTGAAGCCTTTTAATAATGGTCCTGCTGTGCAATCCAACTCGAAAAATGAGAGCCAAAAGGATAGGAATCTGTCGGAGGTTGCTATTCGGTGGAGACCATTGAAGCTTGTTTATGATCATGACATCAGGCTTGCTCAGATGCCGGTGAACTGCAGTTTCAGAGTACTTAGAGATGTGGTAAGCAAAAGATTTCCTTCGTCAAATTCAGTTCTGATCAAGTACAAGGATTGTGATGGTGATTTGGTTACTATAACATCTACTGATGAACTCAGATTGGCAGAGTCGTTTGTCGATAGCAATGCACTGAAAGAACTTGAATCAGATAAAAGTGATTCTATTTCGGTGCTGAGACTACATATTGTTGAAGTTAGTCCGGAGCAGGAGCCACCTTTGTTGGAAGAAGAGGAAGAAAAACTTGTTGAGAATGAAGTGACCAAGGGAGATGAGAGTGGATCTCATTCTTCCCTCGGTGACTCTGTCCCTGAAGTTACTGAAGTCACCGAAGTCACTGAAGTTCCTGATTCTGAGGCTGATAAGGTAGTAACAAAGAAGGATGTTTCAAAGGAAAAACCAGGAGCAACAGGAGATAATGAATGCAAAGAAGTGGAGATGGATGATTGGCTCTTTGAATTTGCTCAGCTTTTCCGCTCACATGTTGGTATTGACCCTGATGCTCATATTGACTTGCATGAGCTTGGGATGGAGCTATGTTCAGAGGCACTTGAAGAAACAGTGACAAGTGAGGAGGCTCAGGATCTATTTGATAAAGCTGCTTCAAAGTTCCAGGAGGTGGCAGCATTGGCATTCTTCAATTGGGGTAATGTTCACATGTGCGCTGCTAGGAAGCGAATTCCCCTAGATGAGTCAGCTGGTAAAGATGTAGTGGCAGAACAACTTCAAGTGGCTTATGACTGGGTCAAGGAGAAGTATTCTTTGGCACGAGAGAAGTATGAGGAAGCACTCTTGATCAAACCTGATTTCTATGAGGGACTGTTGGCTCTGGGTCAGCAACAATTTGAAATGGCCAAGCTTCATTGGTCTTTTGCAATTGCTAAGAAGATAGACCTATCAACATGGGATCCAACGGAAACTCTTCAACTGTTTAACAGTGCAGAGGAGAAGATGAAATCTGCAACTGATATGTGGGAGAAGTTAGAGGAACAGAGGGCAAAGGAGCTAAAGGACCCAACTGCAACAAAGAAAGAAGAATTGTTGAGAAGAAGAAAGAAACAGGGAAGTGCTACTGAAGGCGAGTCTTCTGTCGTTGGAGGTCAGGGTGAGATATCTGCTGAAGAAGCTGCTGAGCAAGCAGTGGTCATGAGATCACAAATTCATCTTTTTTGGGGCAATATGCTTTTTGAAAAATCCCAAGTGGAATGCAAATTAGGAATGGATGGTTGGAAGAAAAACCTGGATGCTGCAACAGAGCGCTTTAAGCTTGCAGGAGCTTCTGAGGCAGATATTTTGATGGTTCTAAAGAATCATAGCTCAAACGGTGATACAAAAGGTGATGATAAAAAGGTCCAGAGCCCACTTTCCAACAAGACTGATGAACTAGAGATCAACAAGGAGGCCAATCAAGTATGAGATAAATGATGTGTGGCTATGAAATCTCATTTGTTTCTGTTCAGTCGTGTTTTCAATGAAGACTATGGACAAGGAATATCCTTGGCATCAAGTGCTCAAAAGGAATGTTTGAATTTTTTGAAAATTGGAATTGAAAATTTAGGGTACTTTAACTAGATAGCTCTCTGCCTGCCCTTTTTTTCTTTTCTTTTTTCTCTGAAGTTCTTGGTGATCTGATGAAGGGAGATTGTTTTTTAACATTATTTACACAGTTATGGATTTCTGATGCTCATTTCAGTTGCTCAGTCATTTTTGTCTTCTACTTGTTCTTTGTAGTTTGCACTGTTGCAATTTATTGAGGATTATATTACTTTTTCAACTCTTGAGATTTGCTTTATTGGTTAAGTTATGCCTTTTGAATGTGTTTCTGTCATAGATCATGGTTAGTGTTTGAAGTGACAATTACATACTGAAAATCATTTGACTGGTGGTGTAAAACAACACGCTCAAAGAAGATTCTTTTGAGTGCCCTGGAAAGTAAACTAGAAAGTAGAAAAAATATAGTACCGTGCAAATAGTATATGGATTCCATTACACTGAATCCAATTTGAACGAAGAGGCTTGATAGGATGGTTTCTATCTTTTGACAACCAAGATTGGTTGTCACAAAATGCATGGGACACAATTCTTGGCCATGTGATTGAATTGTGTGGTGAAATGGATTTAGACAGGCTAGTATGAATGTCTTCCACGTCTCAGCCTATATTCATAAGACTACGTGCCATGCTAGTGTTTCCAAGTGAGAAAACAATGAGGTTGTCACAGATTATTGCTTTCTCAAATTAGTTCTTTTACTTTTATGAGCAAAATCATTGGATTTTCTACATGTATGTTACGTTTTGATGAAAGATTTCTTAAATTTACACAATACAATCTCTTTACGTATCGTTTATTTGGTTTAAAGGACATCACTAGCTGAATTCTGTCATCAACACGTAACATACATGTCTTTCTGAATCTGTTAAAATTCTTAGCTGTTTCTTTCCTTGTACGGTCAGCGATATTAGATACTCATCAATGTGCTTACAACATAAACAAAGTGCTAAAAGTACTTGGTGAATGTTTGAATTGACACGAGTTTGACAGTGTCCTAAAGTGTAGTTTTTACTGAAATTATAATAGTTTACTTTACAATGACTATGACAATTTTACCTCCAATCACTTATTAATTTTCAATGCCTGATACGTTTTTTTTCCCATTTAAGTATCCTGTGCATGATAGTGAGGAATCAAATAAAACGCAAGTTAGAGGAATAAACTAATTCATGAGTTGTGTGCTCTTCTGTTTTGTATCAACGTATCCAACTGAATTTCTGATTAATTTTTGCAGCTGTGACATGGCACTAAGCAAATTTTGGTGATGAAATTGTCCTTTGTGATCCCAATTGATCATTAAGGCTAGTTGAAATTGCTCATGCAACTATCGTAAATCATGCAGCGCATTGTTATCTCTCTCACAACTAAAACGACCTACTTTTTTTTCTAACTCTTATCCTGTTATTAATTTATTATTGGTTATCAATTCAGTGTTGTTTCTCAAAGCCAACGATGATGCTTTCTCACCAAATTTATATTCTTAATAATATTAACACCAATTCTAGTTTGGTTGCAGTCCAATGTCATGGCCACACAAGATGTACTATTTTTTCTTATTTTATATATGCCTTTTGGTTGAGCAAAATCAAGGTGGCTCCAAACTTACTGCAATACCAAACAAGCACTGAATGAACACGGTTGCTCCAAACTCGCATTGAGTAATGTATTCGACACTCATCACTGTGCTTACAATAAAAAGAAAAGGTTAAAATAAAAGGTTTTTTTAATCAGTGCCCTAAAGACAATGGTTAAGGAGTTCATTAGTAGAAATTTTATCTTGGAAATGCAAGTTTATACTTTTGTCTAGGCAATAATTACACAACTTTTTGTTGTAAGGTTACTTATTTTAGTACTTTAACCAATATCTCAAGGGCACTCATTAGCATTCTCCTAATGAGTCTAGTGAGGGATCAACTAAAACACAAGTCAAAGGAGACGTACGTGCCACAAGACAGGGCTTGGGTTGAGTTAGTTCTTGACTTGTGTACTCTTCTTCTGTTCCGTGTCAACTTATCCAACTGGATTGCTGATTAATTTTACCTGAAAATCACTACGACTAGTTGATGTTACTCATCATAAATCGAGCAAAGAGTGAAACAATAGTTCATTGTTAGTTCTATCATCTACTACAATCACCTACTTTTTTCTACTCAAAGCCAATATGATGCTTTCTTACCAAATTGGGATTCTTAATATTATCAACAATTCTAGTTTGGTTGCTGTCAATGTCATGGCCACACATGTGTACTATTTTTTTATTATTTTATACAAGGGAGCTTGAAAGTTATAATAACATGAATTAGCAATGAGATAAACCTTAATAGATCACGGATAAATAGCTAAGGTAATAGAACTTGAAATGGACCAAGAAGTTAAACAGTCAAATGTTTTACCAATATCATATTTTGACCTGCATAAATACAATAGTAAAACAAGCATGTCTCAAAAAAATAAAGCTCCGTAAATGGGACTGCAAAAACATGTTACTGAATGATTGAAAAAGTAATGAATGTTTATTAATTTCAACCTTTTAAACAAATCTGCGGATTAAAAACATATTTTCTTTTAAAAAACTAAACAGACAAGTTAATAATATAATTAATTAACAACTTAAGTGTGTTACAATAACTATTATTAGACTTGTAAAAAAAACAAACTATTGTTAGACTAATTAGAACTAGTAGTTAGCTTGACTTTTTGGTGACAATCCAAAATCTGTCTACTGTGTAGGGTCAGGGTGGTAACATTATCTCAAGCAGAGGCAGAGTCGAGTTCTTTTTTCTTCTTCTTCCCTTTCTTTACCTTTTTAATTCAATTTGAATGAATTGAAGTATAGTCCAATTAACGGACTGAACATAAATATATGGAGTTCTTATGGAGAATTTTTTTTTGGACTGGTGAAAATCCTCCATTTGGATCAATTTCTTACACGGATGTATGATGTACCCAAAGCATGACATGATTATTAGCAACTTTAGTCGGCAGGTATTTATTTTTTCTCTTTATTCCATGACATGATTATTCCAAAGCATAACAAGTCGGATGAATCATGACATTGCCAAGATCCGGCTCTACTTTATAAAACATTGATGCAACGTGACACCAACTTAACCATCACAAACTATCAGATCAAGCTAATATTTTATTTTTGAACTATATATTACATATTTATTTATGCTACACATGCACATAGGTGCCGCTGATACCAATCAAAGAGACCAAAAGCATTCAGAAAACCTTAGCAAATAAACATACAAAATTAATTTATACATATAATTTTCTCATCACATGTTTAGGTAGTTGGTATGGGAATGTTGGATTCCATGGCCTTCATAACTTCAAATCTTGGCTCTTTGGCTTGGAATTTGAGACCAGCATAGAGTTTCATGTAATCATCAAAAACAAATTTTGGGTAAACTTGGTTTGTCTCATCTAATTCCTTCACCAAGGCTGGTGCTGGAGAGATTACTGCATCATTGCCTGGATTATAAAATGAGGCTATGGACATTCTGTTCCCATCTGTTTGAGCAATTACACGGTGCAACACACTCTTGTATTTGCCATTGGTAATCACCTGTTTTTATCATAAACAACAAAGAATTATATTAATGAAGAAAATTAATATGCATAAACTAGCAGACAGTTTTGTATTGCAGCCATAATATAACGGATTTTGAGATCTCTATGACAACATTACAAACGCAATAACCCACTTGGGTTAGTCTGATGGTATTGACTTGGAACCTGATGGTGTACTTTCTCCTCAAGGTCTCATGTTCGATTCTCTCCGATACTAATTTGGGTGGGCTAGGGCTAATTTAGTTTCTTACCAAAACAAAACATTACAAACGCAATTTCCAATCTATATATATTTTGTATTACATATAGTTTATAGTTTATATATAGATTAGCACTATACCTCAATTTGGTCACCAAGGTTGATAACAATGGAATGGCGCATTGGTGGGACATCAATCCATTTTCCATCTTTAAGGAGCTGAAGTCCACCAACCTTGTCATCTTGGAAGAGTAAAATTATGCCACCAGCATCAGTGTGGGCTCTGAGTCCTTTGATAAGATCTGGCTTAGGACAAGGAGGGTAGTTGCTAACTTTGGTTCCAAAATTTGGTCCCTTGGATCCATGAAAGACTTTCTTCAAATACCCTTTCTCTAGCCCAAGATTCTCACACAGCAAGTCAAGAAGTAGCTCAGCCAGGTTCTCAAGTTCCACTGCAAATTCCTTCATTGTCTTCCTAAAATTATATAACACAAAATTTTATGTGACCAAACATAAAAAAAAAATATACATGGATCATGGTTTTAAATTGCATCTTGCAACCACAATAGGTATCATATCGTAATTTTGACCGTATCAACTACATTTTCCTGCAATATAAAGGTTCGAACCGCAATTTAAAATAAGAGGTGTGCATGATTTATATTGAGAATAAATAATGACCTATATTCATGATTAAGATCAGGGATCTCTGATATGTTAGAGTTAGGAAGGTGGCGCAAAAAGAAAGTGCTTTCCCAATCCAAGTCATTGATTTCAGACTGAGCAAACTCTAAACCTTTGCTTGCTACCATTTCTTTGAACCTTTGCTCCATACGCTTCTTGTAGTTTTCTTTTGTCAGCTTCTCAACTTTGTCCATCAACTCTATGGATACCCCATGGTTCACCAACTTCATCAAACAAAACAAAGAAAATCCACAAATAAGAAACAAATAAACAAAACCTTCAAACACAAGGACACAACATGAATATGCAGGGGAAATCAGTCTTCTAAAGGAGAGTTATCAGTTAAGTACTAATTAGTATGTCTTACGTAGGTAGTTCAGTTAATGAGTTAAGAGATATTGAATGAGTTTTAAGCAGGAGGTTCTGGGTTCGATCCTGAATACTATCATGACCACTGATCACTAGCATTTATCTATAGTTAAAAAGTTACTAATTGGTATGCATATAATATATATGTGGCCAACTTAGCATTATAGAGTACCTCAGAGAAATCTTATAAAAAAAAAAAAAAATGTACCTGAAAGAAACCCCAATTCTCACAAGCATCTTTTATGATCTCCATGGTTGATGCCTTCTCTTCAGTGTTAAGATTCTTCATGTCAACTACTGGAAACTTCTCCATTTGTTTCTTTCTGTTTTTCTCTCACTTTAATAGGCAGCGACTATAGGACTATTTGCTGTGAGAGTGTGAAGAGTGTTGTTGTTTGGGTGCAATTTATAGGCCTTTGGCTTCAAGGAAGTGCCTAGGAAAGAAGTATATAGTATATATTATTTAATTTAAAAAATAATTAAGAGAAAAAGTTGCCTTCTCGTGTGCTCTTCATGATATCTAGCTCCCACATTGACATGAAATTCATAAAAATCTAACACATAAAGTGAGTTTTTTTTAAGGGAACACATCAAGTGAGTTAAAAATTATTTAAAAGGACTAACTTGTAGGTTGCAATAGAAAATTGAAAGTTAACCGGTAAAATATCTTATTTGGAGGTTTTACAAACTGGACTGACATGGATGAACCATTCCATGTGACTTGTAATACTTTATTTAACCAACTAGCAAGATATGACTTAACACTGGTTTGATTGTTCAAGGCAGACCAACTCAACTCGTCATCTCTCAACATTGGTTTGATTGTTTAAGTCATGCCACCTCAGGTTGTATTCTCTCAACACCGATTTGACTGTTCAAGTCAGGTCAGCCAACTCTGCTCGTATTCATCTAATATTGGTCTGGTTAAGTTATGAATGCTCTGATGCCACGTGTCTTGTACGAATGATCAATGTCTTTGGAAGCGCATCTCAACTCCACGTGGCCTGTATGAACGAGTTGCACTCTAGTCCACACGCAACCGTACTCAAACTAGACAACCAATAGGAGGCTCTGGATCACAACTTAATGAGTTTTAAATGACTAAAGAAAGGCCCATTAACTCAACACACTGAGGTTGTATAGTGTATTTTTTTTTTATCTAAATCTTATTTAAAGTGTTTTTGAAATTCCACCTAAGACAGCTCATGTGCTGTAACTAAGTTATGTTTAGATTTTAATACCTAATAGTTGAAATAATCATGATTTATTGTAGTATCATATCATATCATGCATTCATTTTTTTTTAAGTACAAATAAACATACCTACAAGTTAGCCCTTTTAAATAACTATTAATTGTTTCATTTGTAAGATGAATAAAAAAATATCGATCGATTCATTCTCTCACAAATAACATATGGTGTGACTGTGGAGGTGGTTTGAGGAATTTATGTATAACAATATTTTTTGACAAAATAACAGTGTGGTTTAGTTGAAAAGAACCTGAGTTCTAATGGACGAGTAACAAATCAAGGTAGGTGTGTAATAAGGTTAAAAAGTTTAATGTGAATTTTGATGGGGGATCATTGATAAGTATCTTAGAATTAATTAATCATAGATTAGGATGCTTGGCCACATATAATGATAAAATAAGAGGAATTCGGAAATTAGATAGTTCAATTAGTTTGAACTAAGAATCAAAAAGTTGAAAGTGTTAAAGAATAAATTTGGTAACAAATAAATACTAAAAACTAATTTATTGATATTCGATAAAAAAAAAGAAAAGAAGAAGCTAAATCTAATCTCAAAATTTAAAGAGACAGAAGGCAATTGTGCAGTTTCTGTGTGTGTGTTCACATTGTGACTGATGGAGCACTACCTACCATCTTTTTTGAGTGAGAATGTGACTACGATGATATCTCTAAAGGTTTGAGTCATATTCGTTTTTGGTAGGAAATGGGACCTTGATGATATCTCATTCTAAAATAATCCATATATATATATATATATATACTGTAAAGTATAAAGAGTTTGATTTTTATGCACCATATCTTAACATTCTTTGCACATGCATTAAATCAAATTTACACTATGATACTAGTTATGTCAATTCCTAAAATATTTGTATAACTACGCATGATGAAATGTAAACGAATTATACCAAAATTTTTATTTGTATACAATGACAATGCAAAACTTTTTTTTACACATGATTCTAATTAAATTAAATCATGATGCCCTTATCTCTTACTTATAAATGTTAAACCGTCTTGTTATACTTAACCTAATTTTAACCTAATTTTTTCCTCCACACTTTTACATTTAATGTTTATCTAAAGTAAAATAAAATTATGTTCCTAATTATATCATATTTTGTTGGAAAGGAATAACCGTTAACCCGTCTCGCTATATCTCTTACTTATAAATGTTAACCCGTCTCGCTATACTTAACCTAATTTTTTCCTCCACACTTTTGCATTTAATGTTTATCTAAAGTAAAATAAAATTATGTACCTAATTATATGCTATTTTTTTGGAAAGGAATAATCGTTAACCCGTCTCGCTATACTTAACATAATCTCTTACTTATAAATGTTAATCCGTCTCGCTATTCTTAACCTATTATGTTACGTTACGGTACCAAGGAAGATGTCATGGAAATATTATGTTATGGTACAGTACCAACATCTATGTTTCTTAATATTATGAAATACTATATGACAATCATGACATTCATCTAAACTATTTTGTTACCTATTACCGTCAAATATTACCTTCTATATGACCCGTGCGTTAGCACAGGTCGATGGTCTAGTTTAGGATAATTCGTAAGATATCTCTAAAAATTTTACTTAGTGTGATTTGATAGGATAAACATGTAATGATCTTAATGCAAGGACCCTAGTCCCCCTCCTCTGCCAAGAGAATGACACAACATATCTTGATCTAAAACCTTAAAAAACTAGGTATATAAGTCATGTATCTTATTTATCCAACATTCAACCAATTCATAGCCGATGCAAAATTTAACCACTCACAATTAAACATAACATTATGTACAGATTCTAAGTGATTCACTATACACATATTTTTACTACCTCTTTTAAAAATGAATGTCACTTAACATGTTAACAAATGCAATAAATAGAAGAAACAAAAAAGTCATTTTACCATGTTTTAAAAAAAAATCATTTTACCAAATTGTTATTATTAAGACTAAACTGCACTTTTCGCCTCCTAAGTTTCAAAATGTTACGATTTTGGTCCCTTATTAAAAAGAATGGCAAAAGTGACCCCCCATGTTTAGGAAAATATGCTCTTTTGACCCCTAACATAAGGGAAATACGATCTTTTGACCCCTTATCTTCTCAAAAATTTGCGATTATGGCCCCTGTTTTGGGACACGTACGTCTTCTCAGCAATTTTGGGACGAAAGGGGCCAAAATTGTAATTTTTTTTAATAGGAGGTCAAAATCGCAACATTTTAAAACTTAAGAGGTAAAAAGTGCAGTTTAGCTTATTATTAACTATTAGTTTGCTTCCCGCTATCATAAATAAAAAGTTGAATATAGTGTACTTACAACTCCCTCTCAGTCCCAAAATAATTATGCATTTGACTATTTGGTGTATTCCATAAATCTTTATCTTTATTTGATGACGATGTTATTGTAAATGTATTATGAAATTGTGTTCAAATGATAAATTATGTTGAATTAATACATTTTCTTGTAAATTTTAAATTATTTCATTTTAAAAAATTGAATAGAATATGCACAAAATGTTTCCGTGAGTTTAACTTAGTTGGTAGAGACATTGTATATTATATGCAGAGATCGGGGTTTGAGCTTCAGACACCCCACTTCTTCACATTTAAAATGTGTGAACTCCAGCCACTAAGCTACTTGACAAAAAAAAAAGAGAATATGCACAAAATTGTATACGGTCCAGATTTTATAATCTAAAAAATGTTAAATACGCTTAAAATAGCCAAAATGGAGGGGATACGGTCCAGATTTTTATAATCTAAAAAACGTCAAATACACTTAAAATAGCCAAAATGGAGGACACGCGACAAAGACAGCAGGTGAAAAAAGAATTTCTCTAATAACTTCTCCTTTGCATTTGGTCCTTGGTCCATTCTGCTAACAACCACTACTGGAGCCCAATTTAAAAGATATGGATCTCTTGGTATAGAAAATTGCTTTTCTGACATACAAACCTTCCTAATGGCACATGTAATTTACTAAAAAGCCCGCAGCGGTAGTTAACTACCGCTGAATCACTATCACACAGCAAAATAGTTACTTTACTTCTGTCAATGAATCCATCACCACTCTTGCTATTATTTCCTCTTTACTGTTCAATAACAACCTAACCACCATCCAAAATCAAATTTTTCACACAAACCCTTAATGGACGGTAAGGTGGATGGATTAAAGAAAGGATAAGAAGAACATCAATGGAGACAGAAACGAGAATCATGGTTTCTTGTTGGTGTCTAATTAATCTCTTGGGTGGAACCAATTAAGATCCAATTAAAATCGATATAATGAAGAAGGATAATCCAATTCTAAAATTCATGGTTTCTTGTTGGTGTCTAATTAATCTCTTGGGTGGAATATTGGCACAAAGAAACAAGAAAGTATGAGTTGTAATTTATGTTGGCAGTAATGGAACAGTTAGGAAAATAGGATTGAGCTGCATAAATCCCATTGAGATTGGGAAAGTAATGATTTTTGCTGTGCAATAGTGATTCATCGGCAGTTAACTACCACTGGTAGCACCAGCGGCAGTTAACTGCTGCCGGTTTACCCAACAGTAATTAACTACCGCTGGGGGCTTTTTAGTAAATTACATGTGTCATTAGGAAGGTTTGTATGTCAGAAAAGCAATTTTCCTTGGTATATAACCCCACATTTAGAAAATTGCTTCCCACAATTCAAACAAAGTTAAGAAACAACATGAAATGACAAGTTTAACCCCAACGAAAGCTAATTGCCAATGGATTTCAACCGGCGGTAGTTAACTATCGATAATTTTGGATTAAACTTGTCATTTCATGGTGTTTCTTAGCTTTGTGTGAAGTGGGAAAAACAATTTTTCCATATTTATCAAATGTTAGAAAGTGACGTATTAGATACCTCAATTCCGCGCTCAATTAGGTTGTAAGGTCCGATTAGTTGTTTTTATCAGATCAACTTTTTATAGCCAAATGAGCAATTTTGATGTGCCTATTGAGCAATCATCCAAATGTTTTATACTTGACCCTCCAATTTTCGCAACATATATACTTTTAGGACCATCTTGAAAGGCAAACCAATTTGATTTTATTGAGAAAAAAAATCTGAAAAAACCTTCATATCTTGTTAGATATTGTGGCAATGAATTCAAAATAAAAGTTGAGGTAATCACGAGTTATGAAAAGCTATATAATTTGCCCTAAGTAGTATATGTCAAGACCAAAATGCATACATTAGCAAACAACTTACTTATACTATTGAGAGATTAATAAGAGAAAGAGCTATTCTGAATCTTACGAAATGATAAAATAGTAAAATAAACAATAATTGAGAGGAATGTTGGACAATTTTTGATATCACACAACTAAGAAATGAACTGTTGTCATTTGCTAATTGCATTCCTACCCATCAATTATTTTATAATTTTACAGTTGCTTCTTCGACAACAAAGTTCTATTTTACCATTTTGTCAATGTTTGATTAGTTTCATTTCACTGAGTCAAATTTGGTGTTCTCGTTCATATTTGTACCATTTAGCACAGCTCGTAGAACCATAAAAGAAATGTTGTCAGAGTTTGACATGGACTTTTTTCTTAGTAAACCAAATTTTATCTATTTATTCAATAATGTTATTTAGAATATCAATTTTTTTTTCCGTCTATTCAACACTATTTTTTGTCACATGTTACTTCCTCTATCAAATCAAAAAATGTACTCATGTTATTTTCCTTATCCATATTCTTCTATTAGGGCACGTTTGGAATCATGTACCGTACATATCCCTATTCACTGTGCAACATCCCCGATCTAGCCGGTGTAGATTCTAGTCCAAAGTGAGTTTTCACAGTTGAATTTAAGATTTATAAACACACACTTGTCATCGTCATAAAATCAAACACATGTACACAACCCTCTTTCAAAACTTCTCACATGACCTCATTAAAGGCAACCGCGCCTCATATATTTGAAAACCTACCAACTCAATTGCAACTGATTGAGTGGGATCAAATACGTCCCGATGAGCATCTAAGTCGGCAACAAAGACATTACTATAAATTTCAAGCATATATATATAAAATTTAAAATAACAAGACTTGGTATTCTTTATTTAGAAAAAGCTTTTCTGCATTGCTTAGGTCCCCACCACTGCCCCCAATACTAAAACCGAACCTAAGATAAAGACAAAAATCTACCAAAATTATTGATTATCACAAAATTCAAACTAAAGAAAATTGAAGAAATTAAAAGTCTCATGTTACTATTACACCTAACTAACATGAAGAAAATGGAAGAGGATTCAAGGATCCAAGAAAGTGGACAATGAAATTCAGAAAATGTCAAGAATCTCGAGAATAGAACGATTACAAAGGGGACAATTTCCTCGATTCAACCACAGTTCCCTTGAACACACTCTGCAAAAAGTGTGTCCACACGGTATGAACGCTGCACCTTTCTTTCTTCCCATGCACACGCAGCACAGTGAATCACTCCCTTCCACAACCACCGCAGCAGCATTACTCTCATTTTCACCTTCTGTTTCCTCCAACAGTTTCATCAACGAAACTCTCCACGGCGTCGCTCCTTCTCTGCCACCGGTCTCCTCCGATACCCTCATTTGTCGCTCCGCCGCCAACGCCGCCGCTAGATTCATTCCAGAACCAGACGAACCCGCCGGAGCTTCACATTCCGGTTCAACCGGGTTCGGATCTTGATCTTGAACCTGTAATTGTTGTTGTTGTGCCACCGTAGCTTCTGCTTCTTCGTTTTGTTGTTGTTGTTGATGATGATGTTCGTGGCGGATAATTGGACGGAAAACCCAGGTGGCACCACAGCAACCCATACCGGTGAATCTGAAACGTTCTTTGAGACTACGTCTTCTGGTGGTTCCTGAATCTAAACCATCCATTTGTTCGGTTAATAAACCGAGAATGGTTCTTGATTCTCTCTGAGAACGCAGAGATTCCTGCAATATGAGACCGAGTTGACTCATATTGACAGCGTTTCTAGAAGAAAGAAAAAGAAGAAACGGATCAGAGAGCAGCGGGATCCGGTGAGGTGGGTTGTACGGTAGTACAATTCATGGGGGGAACACAACAGATAAAAAGAGAAGACAGAAGGAAGTGTCCAAAGGAATGGAACGTATAAATAAATAAAAAAATAAAATTAAAATAGATTAATTTGGACACTCATTTGTTCAAATTGGAAAGTTGGTTGGAAGGAAGTGTGTGAGAGGTAAGAAAGGGAAGTAAAGTGAAGAGAGGACAATTTAGAAGAAGAGATTGAGATTTGTGAGAGAGAGACAACAAAAAAGGATGAGGAAACGGTGGTCAGGATTTTCCTCTTAGCGTGTGTTTGGTTTTGTACCCAAGAAAAATTGAGTTTGGGTGAATTGATTTTATAAAATTGGTTTTGGTTAAAAGTGAGTTGAATGAAAAGTGATTTATGTTTGATATAACTGATTTGTGTGAAAGATATTGTTTGGATATTTTGTGTCAAAATTGCTTTTCTTCGTGTAAATGATCAAAATGGGTCTCTCATATGATGCATTTAAAACAAATTTAATTTATTGAAAGAGATTTCGCCATATTTTTAGTTAGTTATTAAATTTTACGTTTCATTATTAATTATACAATTATATATATTTTTTTTAAAAACTATTGGGCCACTAAGACAAACTTTTTTATGGGCCTGGAGCAATCCAAAAACCACCCGTTTCCTTCCAAAATAGTGTCTTCTTCAACGTTGTTTATTAAGATCTCTGCAACATGAAAAAAGAACTACACAACAACAAAAAAATCATGCGGACAACAATCGACAGTGAAATTTCGCACAGATTTCGCAGGTACGTGAAAGTTGTCAAATATAAAAAAGGATCTGAAATGAGTGATGAGACTCAAGCAAGGGCAAAAAAGACAAATCGGTACTATGTACTTCCGCGGGTGAGAAACTCGATTTCAAGAAGTTAGGAATAGCAGCTTCTATAAGAATCGATTCTAAAGATGGAAAATACGGCAGCGGTAAAGTATTGACAGAGAACCAAACATGTTAAAATCGCGTTTCATGGGTAGGACGCGCGTTGGATCGTTTCCACCGGGCATCCAAACATAGACTTAAAAAAAAGTCTGAATTTCAGGTTTTCTTTCTTCTTCTAGATTAACTTTTACATTAAAATTTGTTATTGAACGACGTTCAGCGTTGTTATTCATCCTGAGCAACTTTATCCCGAACTTATCCCGAAAAACGTTTGATAGAAAAATGTTTTACAAACATATGGAATCGTGAGAGTTTGTTTAACATATGTAATATTATACATATTAAAATAAATAAAATTAGAAACCTTTTATTGAAAATAATAATAATTTACTAAAATGATACATATTTAATATTAAACGTACAAGTTCTAATGTAAACTTACATTTTAAACCTTTTAATACATGCAAATCTGCATATCATGGAAATTTTTAATTTTAATTCAACTAGTGAAATCAATTTTGCAAATTCAAGTCATTCAAAATGAATTTTTGTTATTTAAACACCCAAATTTTCCAATTTTACGATAGAAAGCCAAATGTATTACACAAACACACACTCTTATTCTTCTTTTGCTAATATAATAAAGGAAAATATTAACGAATGACTCCCACATATTTTTTAAGGACCGTAATGATAGGCATTTATGATAATATGTGTATACGATACATAAAAAATGAGAATATTTGATTATTTTAATGAACAATGACTTCATTTAAAATCCTTAAAAAATATCCAGAAGTCTTTCATTAGTAAAACCCTGTAATAAATTGGGTAAAACTAACTTGTACTCTTAGGATACTTGTCAATGAACGAGAAATAAATTTTGTATTGAAAAGATAAAGTTTTGAAGTTTCAAAATATTGAATATACAATTTTAAAAAAATAATTTTTATCCTTAAGCTTTTTAACTTATGACTTCATGCGCAAGTTAACATTAGGTGAAGAGATAATGCACATTTCAAGATAAAGAGGATTTTAAGATTTAAATAACATTTAAAAAAATATGGGTTAATTAAGTTTTTAGTCCCTATAAATGTTCACAGTTTTGTTTTTAATCCCTACAAAATAAAATCACGCTTTTTAGTTCCTGTGACATTTTCCTTAAACATTTTAGGGACAAAAAATGTTGATGAAATTTTTTTATAGGGACTAAAAATGCAGATGGAAAAATTTTATAGGGACTAAAAATGTTGATGGAAAATTTTATAGGGACTAAAAAGTGTGATTTTATTTTATAGGGACTAAAAACAAAATTCTAAATATTTATAGGGACCATTTACTTAATTAACCAAAAAAATATTTATATTTATCTTCCTTTAAAAACACCAACAAAACTCCAACTCCATCCTTCTTAATTCAAGACCTATCCTTTTTATAACCTAACTCTTTAAAGATTCAAACACACATCCTTTCATAGTTGACCAATGAACAATTTACTTTATTCACTCTTGGGTTGGTCCCCTTCTTTCATGAATTATTTTAGCATTCATTTAAATTTTTATATGTTGTATGAAAAATTTGTAATTTATAGTAATGAAGAAAAAAGGTTCAATTTTAATTTTAGGTTGTTGGTGTAATTGTTGTCACTTCATCTGCTGGCTGCCGGCCACGGTGAAGAAGTACAAAATTATAGACCCACTTGCCAAGAATTAAATTGCTCTCTTCCCATTGAATTATCTTATTCTTGAATCTTGATGCTATGTTTTAATTTAATCAACCATGAAGCTTATTTTTCTAAACAATGTTAAAGCTCGGAGAATTTTTAATTTGCGCATTTTATACAAAACTTGTGACCAGAGCAAATAGGCTTTAAAAAAAGCAGTGCAACACTTTTGTTAGTTTATCTTTACCGGCGTGACTGTCTTAAATCCAAATTATCAAGGTGTCCATTGCATAATATTTGTTCTTTTTTTTCTTTTTTCTTAGATGAAGTGGTAATCCATTGAAATTAAACTTACACATAACTGTGAGGTTTCAGGTTTGAACCCGAATCACGACGTCCGGTCTTACAATTTTGACATTTGTCAGTTGAGTTAGAACTTCTAGACTGCATAATATTTGTTCTTCTTGACACCTACATAGGAATATCCAAAAGCAATCATTGTAATGCAACAATCAAACATTGTTTAACGGAGCAAAATAGTTGAGGCTCTCTATTCATTCAATATTCATTAATAATGGTGGGCAATACAAGCAATGTACCACAGCACCTGGTACAATTAACCTAAATTTTGTTTGAGAAAACGAAACCTCTCGCACGTCTAACAAAAACAAAACAAATTGGAGAGGAAAATTTAGTGAATCACGAGAATAGAAATTCTCTGCTGACCAACAATTATCATCAATATTACATATTAGTATTGTAAATTCATAAAAAGTTTATTTTTTGTCAATGAATTAATGAGAATAAAAACTTCATGCTAACTTGTTTCGAAATAAGGGTCTAAAATCATATATATTTTTATTTATAAAGAAGGGTCTAAGATCGTACTTAAAAGTAGAAGTTTCATTATTTGCTCATTGAATCTCAAAGTCAATAGTACTTGTGAGAAGAGGTTTGTACGATGTCACTTTGTGAGTCACTGAGAGCATCTACAATGATAGTTCTTTAATATGGACTCTTTAAATGGACCCCACATTACACATCACTTATTTATAATATTTTAATCAAAGTATCTATTAAAGACTCAATGACTCCGATGGAAGTACACTAATAAGGACTCCAATGAAAAGTACTTAAATAGGTCCCACTAACTTTACATCATTAAACAAAAATAATTTATTTATTAAATTATAAATTACATCATAATATTTAATTATAATCCTTAAAAAAAATTAAATTATAAAATATTTATTTATTCGTATGAACTTATATTTCTGCCACATTTGCTAATAATTTGAAAATGGAAAAATTAACATTACAAATTTTACATTCTTTCGTTAAAAAATAATAATAATTTGCATGAATTACATTTTATTTAAAATGATGACAAATAGATAAAATAATATTTAAAACAACTATTAATTATTATTTTTAAATCAAAACAACTATTAATTATTAAAATATTACTTCTTTTGTAAGCGGGACCACATAATACATATTTTATTACTTCTTTCAAACGTGGGACCCGTTAGTTGCCTAGGAGAGAGAGAGTCCTTATATAGTTACCCGTTTCTTAATGGAGACTCATTTTTTCTTCCTCCTATGAAAGGTCCTTAACAAAGAGTGGTCCTAGTTAAGTAAGGACCTCCCATTAGAGATGCTCTGAGTTGTGCGTATAGAGGTAGGTTTCTAAAGCTTGATGATGGGAGTGTTGTTGCTATTCCTTTCCAGTTTCAAAAGGTAAATGTTTTTTTGTATATAATTTTAATAAGGATTAATTAAGTAAATAACCCGTATAAATATTTTTGTCAAAAAAAAAGTCCATATAAATATTCATCATTTTATTTTGGCTTAATAACAGTTGCGATTTTGGCATCCTAAGAAAAAAAACTACAAAACCGCCCCTCAGTTTTGCAACTGTAACAGTTTTGGCCTCCAAGGCCAATTTTTGGTAAAAAAAAAAACACGTGGCACCTCACTTAGGGTGCCACGTCAGCGTATACCGAGTCAAAATTGGTCTTGGGGTCAAAACTGCCACAAATGCAAAACTTAGGGGGCGGTTTTGTAGTTTTTTTTCTTAGGGAGCCAAAATCGCAACTTTGGGAAAGTTAAGGGGCTAAAATTGCTATTAAGCCTTTTATTTTTAGTTTTAACAAAATAAAATCGTACTTTTTTGTCACTTTAAAATTTTTCGTCAACATTTTCAATCATTGTAAAGTTTTTCATTATCATTTTTAGTTGTGTAAAAATTTTCTGTTAAAATTTTTTGTCCCTAAAATGTTAATGGAAAATGTCAAAAAGACTATAATTTTATTTTATAGGATCTAAAAACAAAATTATGAATATTTATAGGAACCATTTACTTGATTAACATGATTTAATGGCCCTTGTTTAGCCATAGTGGAATAACAAACTTGCTTTTTTTTTTCTTTTCTTTTTTGGGTACAAAGGGGCAGAAGCCTTAAAAAACTTGCAAAAACTATTAAGAGAGGTAAGGAGACAATTCAAAAATTTAAAACATGAGAAACCTCGATAGGTGTCCGATGAAAATCTACATAGTTCACATCTTTCATTGAATCAATATTAGCTACACATCATCACATTATTCGTTTTCCTATAAAGGTAGCCACATTCATATTGAAGTCTTTGCCCTAAAGGATGCTTACTATATATGTAGTGATAAAAAAAACATTTTTCATGCTTATTTTTTAAGTTGATTTTAGGGTGAGAGCTCTATTAAGCCTCTCACCAGCCGAGAGCAGAGAAAATAAACTGTCAGATTTAATCAATGATTGAGATTCATCATCACCAAACCATATAAATGCAAATTATACAACGGAAACATCAATGATCATCAATTTGTCTAACATTCATCATCATCCATAGGAGTTGTCCACCTATTTTCCATAGTTAACCCATATTTCTAGTTGGGCAATAAAAACCTTAAATGTATTACTTCCTTACTTCCCATTTCACCTTTCTATACTTTTCTCTAAATTAAATCCTATTTAGAATATTTTCTTTCTCAAATTTTCGTTTTTGATTCCTTTCTTCATATTTTCTTTTTGGATTCTAGAGATATTTTTTACATGATTCTAGTTGGATCCAATTTCTTTTTTGAAATATTTTTAGCATTGTCTGAACTATCCTTCCCCTCCATTTCAAGACTCATTGAGATTCATAGGTGCAAGCCACGAATGATAGATTCCACAGCTTCAATATACACCACAGATAACATTCATCAGCGTTACAACATACCAAACTTGTCTTTATGAAGCCATGGTTAGGCAAATTGAGTACAATCACAAACGATTGAGGCACTCATGTTGGGATCACAAACGAAAGTTTGGAAGATGCACTAATTTGGTCAATCAAATTCATCAAGATCAAGCAATTGTTAAAGTTTCTCAAGAACACCACATATTTGGTGATATCATTCTTTCTTTATTTTATCATGTGTTTGAATTAGCGTTCATTGCATATTTCTCACGTTCCAATGCAATCTAACGTGATTTTATATAAGCTAAGAATTGGAGCTTCAACTATATGTGTGTTGCTGCTGTGTTTTTGTAGTTTTCCAAACATAGGCTTAGCCTAATTGGCATTCTAGTTTCTATCCATAAAGATAATCGACAAATAAATTTTCAAAATTCATTTTCTTAGCCTAATCGGCGATCTAGCTTCTTCTGTCCATAAAAACAATTGATAGTTAAACAAATTTCATACTTTCTAACCTTTTAAATCATAAATAAAATGGGTTATTTGTAGCCTAATCAACATTCTAGTTTCTATCTATAAAGATAATTGATAGTTAAACAATAAAAAATTCATTCATTTTCGCCTAATCAACACTCTAGCTTCTATTCACAAGTATCATGGATAGTTAGACAAAAACTCTTTCTTTTTAGCCGACTTGACATTTTAGATTATCTCTGTAAAAAAGGACGATTAAGCATTTTTTTTAGTCGTCATATTTAAACATTTCATACTCTTTTGTTTCTATGTTTTCCGACATTTGTTTTCCAAGTTTGTGGGAGGCTATTTGAGATATAAAAGTTAATTACATGCTAGTTAGAAGTTAGTTGGCCTACTTGACTATAGAAACCTTAATGTACTACTTGACATAACAATTATTTCATAATCCATATTATTTTACATTTCACCTTTCTATCATTTTCTCTTGATTATAAATTCTATCAAGAATCGTAATAACTTCAAATGACCCATATTCCTATCAGCATTTTAATATGTCCACATGTCCATTTCCTTAGATGTGGAAGCTTGGCCTAAATAAATTTGTGTGCAAGGTAAGCACGCACTGAAACAGGAAAGGCCAAACCCCAAGAGTGCTTCTGGGATGGGAACACGAAAATCTGCTAAAGAATGTTTTGAAATTAAGCGTTTCTTAATTACAGTATTTTATTATAAAACAAATAAATAAAATGAAGACCCAGACCGAGATTATTCATAGTTTATTAGATTCTACGGTATTAGTCATTGGCTATATAAACCCTTAATATAATTTCTTATTGTAATGACAATTCTTTCACTATCCAATGTAAAAAAACTGTTGAATCCTTAAAAAAAAAGCATGCTGAAATTTTGAAAATGTTCACATTTGTGCAGGAAATATTTGGCAAATTCACATTTGTTACCATTGGCATTTACATGATAAGAACAAATTAGTACAAACCTCATGAAAAATCTCAAGTATAAGACTATGGTATTCTTCCGGGTTCATCGACATATAATAGTTCAATAACCTACGAAGATCTTTGGCATCTTCAAGGCGATATACCGTTATCATCTCCATCATAGACTCCCTGAAATCCTCTCTAGGATCATAAGAACACTTTTCTGTTGCTAACATCACAACAAACTTCGTTCCTTCTCTTCTCTTCTCCCTTTTTCTCTCTACATGTCTAGCTTCAAGTTTTTCTCTTATCATTTGGTCAAGTCTCTCTTGCACCATGGCATGTGCTAGTGTAGAAACAGAAGGGAACCTATCAGATGCAGAAGAAGAACTCTCTGCTTCCTCTGAAGAAGAAACACTAAACCTGTTGCTACTGCAACACAAGGCCTTGCACCCTCTTTGTTGTTTTGAGGTTTTCATTTTAGGACACAGACACAATGTTTTGAAGGGAAATTTTGTGCAAAAATAATCACTTATGCACAATTGTCAAGTGGGACATATTGGTGCATTTAATCATTATGTTTAACTTAGAACATTCAAAACTAAGTTAGGTGTTAGCTTGATGGGGGACATATATACAAATAATTAATTGAGCCAAAGTTCATTATGTTTAACTAGACATATCATGATCTAAACCCTTTTAGGATAACATTAGGTGGTCTTGCTTTTGAAATCTTATCAATAATTTAGGAAAAGAAGAGGGGTCATAAAGCCTCTTTAACAAGAGCTAGTTGTGGCTTTAGCACACTAGGTTAGTAATTTAACACACCAATTTTCTCTTTGAATTTGGACAAATTATAAATGCAATTGATAACCAATCACTTAAGTAATTAAGCTAAAATTGTCTAAATTATTTGCCTTCTACTTTCAAGCATTTTCCTCTCTCTCTCTCTCTCTTATTTCTTATTGATTGAAATTGTAGCTGCATGATTTATGAAAAAGAAAAAGAAATTTCAGTTGAATGAATTGCTTTTGTGTGTAGTGGTTGTTAAGTCCAATTATGAAGAAAATGGGGAAAAAGATACACAGCTAACTAAGAATCCCTTTAACAGATTCTACTTTGGATGGTACACAGTACTAGGCAGCAAAACTTGTAGAGAAAGCAAAAGGAGGTCACTAGGTGATTAGCATGTGATTTTCATTGATTACTTAGCTAATTTGAGAGAAACATGATCCTCGTTTCTTTGCATTGCCTTCAAGCACATGAAGCAATAATGGTTTTTACTTTACTAACCAATAAACATGCAAAAAATAAAACAAAAGCGTTGGTCGGATACACAGAGTAGGTAAACACCAGACATGTTCTTTTAATTTTTGCTTTTTCTAAATATAAGAATTGGGTGCAAAATGTTTATGTGTCTTTGATTCTACCGTGATAAAAATTGATTTTGAATGAAATAATTATACGAAAAATGATTATGGTTGAGTTTTCTTTTTCTATTATGCCTGAATTAAATCTAAAGTTATATATGTTTGAATGTACATTTATTTAAGATGACCTTTAACATGAACTAGGAGTAGATCAATAAATTCAATTAAAAATCAATTGTAAAAGTAAAAGCTTCAAAATCTAACCTTCTTTTAGCAGAAGAGTGTGCAAAGACAAAATCAAGACATTACAACTATGTTTTTTTTTTTGAAACAAGACATTACAACTATGTTAACACCCGTTAGCCGCCATCTATCAACTTGAATATTCTAGAGATATTATGAAAATAAAGAGAAAGATAGAAAGACACTTGGGCGATAGACCAAAACTCAAGTCAGAATAACGAAGGGAACTCAACATTTGCATCAATAAGACCTTGTCAGGAAAATCCAGAGGGATAAACCATGCCAAGAGAACAAGAGTACAGAGCAAACAACCTAAACAACAAGGAAGAGAACCCTTGACAAGGATCAACATCAACAAAGTCTAAGTTTAGAAAAGTCTAATCTATTACGATCCAAAAATTATTGTTGTTCGTTTTTTTTCCAGGAGTAGAATCTATCCAAGAAAGTTGGAAATGCATTCAAAATTATAGTTGTTCATTTTTCATGATAAACATTCAAAATAAAAGAGACACCAAATTGTCTTTATTGGTAATGCAAACTGAAATGTCTCATGTATGCATACCCATTTGCCTCATAAATGATTGTGCAAAGTAGATAATATCAGATTCTTGATTCTCAGCAAAAGAATTTCCACTATCAGAAACACACGGCATTGAAGAGGATGTAGACGCTTGCAACGAAGCGCCATTATCTGCAATAAAATGAGAACTTCTCATAACTAAATATGGAAAAGTGTACAGCTCAAGGAGTTCAACTTTAATGGTCAGTTTGCAAGAACAGAAAAAGAGAGGTATATGGAGGAGAAAGCTTGGTTAAAAAGAAAAGCTTCCTCCATTCATCTTTCTATCACTATTCCATCCCCCTCTTAGAAATAGAACCTAAAGTGTTTCTATCAGTGCTCTCCCCATGAAATTCAAGTAACTTATTATAATCAAATTGGCTAAAATAGTTGCATTGATTTACATACAGCTTGCATGACATTGTCAACCAAAATTAATGATACGTATATAAGTAATTAATCTATTTTCACTAAGTAAATTCAACTAATAGCCCAAAGAATGTATGTAAGTAATTAATCTATTATTCTCTACAGGAAAGATCAAAGATGGAACGGAGAAAACTTGGATCCTCCCATTTTCTTTAGCAACAAGACAGTGTAACATTCAAAGAGAGTAAGACATGATTTTAAAACCCTTGCACTAGAAATGATGAATCCAAGTACAGTAGAACATGTAGTTTTGTCTCCAAACATGATACCTTCATCTCCCCACAAGGAAAAGGAGAGGATCCAAACCCTCATAATTTATGGATTATCATCGCAATTATTACGAGTTTAAACCAACGAAAACATAATATGTGTAGGCATCCATCTTGTAATATGCTGGATGCACATTCAAAGGACAAAAGCATTGTAAAAGCGGATAGTTTTAAATATACGATTGTATGATCATTTTTTATTTTAAAAAAAAAAATTATCCTAGAAAAAAGATCTGAAAACTAAAACATCTTACACTTCAGAGCAAAGTACTTTCAGAGCAAACAATGCATCCTTGACGCAAGAAGAGTTTCTTCTTTTTGTCACTCAAAAGAAAACCAGGTGGCGCTATTATCTTTCTCAATGATGGCCTTGAAAATACCATTGAGTCAACAACACTAGCATGCACTTTATCACAACCCTTCAAGTTGATCTCTCTTAGTTGTGTGCAGTTTTCTAACACATGCTTCACTCCCCTCTCTGTGACATCACTATTTTCCAGTAACAAATGCAAAAGTCCACGACAATTCTTTGAGGTCACATAAAGTGTTCCATCGTCAACCTTTGTATATGACAAGTTCAACACCTCTAGCTGGGGGACTCTAAAGTTTATTCCAAGTAGGTTCACTGTTGAACAGTAGGCTAGGTTCAAATTCCTAATCTTACAACAACTTTTTAAAACTTGACCAACACCTTTCGATATGTTTTGGCAACTTCTCAAATCAAGCAGCTGCAAACTAGGGAAAATGGAAGCAAACATTATGATGCTTTCATCATTTAACCATGAATTGTTAGCTAAATAGAGAGACTTTAATTGCGGTTGTACACCAAATTCCATCAAAGAATCAGAATTATGTACATTCTTAATTACCCCCAATAGATTCCATTTTGATCTCACTAAGTGAATGACAGTTCCTAGCAAGTGCAAACAAGGCTGAATCTGTGAGCTTAAGACAATGACTAAGGTTTATTGACATCAAATCATCAAGGTACGTAGATAACTGAACAACATGATGATCATTCAAAAACTCAATCTTTTGAAGATCCAAATGTTGTATACATTGACACTTGGATAATAAAGAAAAGATTCCAGTATAACTATAGCCGTTGCAATTTTGGAGGGAAAGCCTTGTCAAAGGAAGACCGTTCCTTGCAATAGAGGAGAGGAACTCATCTGAGATAACCAAATACGACAATACAAGACAAGTCAAACCCTTCAAACTCACCAAGGAGTCATTAAAACATTGAGTAACGCTAATCGGTGCCTGGCTTGGATGTATGGAAAAGGATAAAGATGTCAATGTTGGTCTCTCGCGGAGAGCAGAAGCAATGCCAACAAGATAACCTCTTTGAGAAACATACAGTTCTTGAACAAGTGGAAAAGCAATTGGTCGTCAATGTAGTAATGACAAGAGAGATTAACCTTACGGAGTTTGGAAAGTGCAAATGAAAGAGTCATAGAAAAAGCAATGGAATTCACTCCATTGCAGTCCTGCTTTCCAATCTGCAAGGTCGAGTTCTTCAAGCAAAGGGAAATAACAACCGATGAGGAACAAGTCAGTGTGTTCGATGTATTCAATATTGGAACAAATGAGAGATGTCAAAGTAGTTTTAATCCATTTAGACAGCGCTTGCAACCCCTTAGCAGGTATGGTGGGTTGGTTGGAGATATTGAGTGATGTGAAGAGGCTGAATGGGAAACGAGAGATTTCACGGAGAAGTACGTTGAGATCATCGTGGTAGAATGAAAGGTCAAGTGAAGTAAGGTTGGAGAATCTATGAAAGAGACTAAGGAGGAAAGGGCGGGTTGGATTATAGACGGTGAGTGAGAATCGAAGACCATTGGTGATGGAGAATAACTGTTTTGAGACCATGGAGACAGCCTTCAAGTAGCTACAATTGTTGTTGTCGTCACTGTCGCTCTTGAGGAATTTGAGGATATACTCCCAACATTCATCGGGTAAATATGAATCTGCTACGAGTCTCATTCTGTTGTTGTCGCCGTCGTCGCTATTGAGGAGTATATATGAAGATATGCATGCCGGTGGTGGTCTCTGTGCGATTGTTGAAGTTTGGCAATAGGGTTTTTTAGGACAAAACTTACATACATGTTAGGTTTTTTTTAAAAGAGGTTTAAGTTTTTTTGACATAACATTTTCCGATTATTACTACTAGGCCATTGACCGTGCGATGTACGGGTCATACCGACTAAACAAACACGAATAAATAATACTGAATATTAGAATTGTAGTGTAATACGTCATATGATAAAAATGTATTATATTAGTCATATCATAGTGACGTTAATAAAGTTCGAAAATCGTACATTTTACATTAATTATCATACATTACAAAATACTACTTTTCTATAAACGACATTTGAAGTCACATCAGTATCATCACCATCTTCATCATTATTTTCAATCCATCTAGACTTTTGACCTGTGTCGTTAAAAACACATAAAAGAACTTAAAAGCGTCTTTGTATACCTTTGAGTGACATTATTTTTGAAGGAACCTTTGAGTGGCATTTAAAAACTATATTTTAATCTAAGAGGTCGAGTTCCACGTTCCACTTGAATTTTTTTTTTGAAGTTCATAAGTTGAATAGAGGACTTATATTACCTTCAATTTTAATACACTTATATGTAGTATTGTTTCATTGTAGATATAAACTTGTAGCAAAATCCAACAATGTGATGAAATAGGCGATATGATCATCGACTTATATAGAAACATAGGATAGTTTTATAAGAAAAAATTAAAGTCATGTTAAATCTTTACAAACACCGTCAATAATAAATCACTTCTTTGACTTAAAGTTGTTAGCCTTTTTTTTATACAAACGTATAATTGTATGATATTTTAAAGACTATATCATTACGTTTAAAATAAAAAAAAGTTTAAAATTTAATGGCTTAAGTATGATTTTTTTTTTGTTGAGAGAAAATATGGTAAGAAATTGGATTATGCATGCTTAAATTTAATATTAACTCCAACAATTTAAGGCTACATACAGTTGAAAAATATAAAAAATATTCATTTCTGTTTTCATTTTTGACAGGATCTTCATCTCTCTGTTCTAATTTAGTAGTATTTGTAACCCATTAATGGAAAACTCAACCTGAAGACAATTTCAACGGCTACAATTATGCATGCAGGGCAAGAGGGTTTTAAGTTACACTAATTATTTACAATAATAGATATTAAATGATTCAACTATAAAATAAATGTGGACCTCTGGTTTAAAACATACCAAATGCTTACATGTTTTTGGTCTATTTCTTTCCTGTTAAAAATTTCAAATTACTAACCTAATATTTACATGTCAACTAATGTATCAAAAGTAAATCTGAAAAGGTAACAAAAACCAATAAGGCAATAACATGGATGCACATGCCTAAAGAATATTAGGAGAATTTTGGCCAAAAGAATGTCATCAAAGGCCTTAAACATGAAAGGATAGTTTCATTCGCATTAAGCTCTACCAAACTGCAGAGAACTTGTTTGTCTTCACAAATTTCTTCATTCATTTTGCTTTTCTTCCATCATTCGTAAATTTTATTTCAGTAAGGCACACTTCCTTGTTATCCATTCTTATAGAAGCATTCCAAAGGCAATTACATATCAGCCACCAAAACAAATATGAAACTGAAAGTAAAAATCATCAACATAAAAAGGAAGAGATTGATCGCCATTGATGCCTTTCCTGTTGTTGAATAATTGTGGTGAATATAATGAAAATGAAATTGAGGAAAGGGAGATCAAGATGTGACCTGAAGCGCAACCTCGGTTAGTGCGTCAACATGTAGAGTTTGGCAAAAGTGTCGACAGGTAAAAATTGGCAAAATCGCCATGCAGAAGCTCATTTTACTTGACAACATCGCATATGTTGTACTTCTTACAAATTGAACCAACTCACATCTAACTCAAACAATCATAGCAAAGTGAAGGAAATCAAACATTGCCAATCTAAGTGAAAAATAAAACAAAATATAGAAATCATATAGTGCAGATTTCTAAGCCCGAAAAAGAAGTAGTGAAAACCTACATTACCTTGTGGTTATCAAAGTGAAGGATTTCTCCGAGTCATACTCATACATACCTCCCACGTTTTTTTATGAATGAATCACACTTTTGTAAAAAAGAAAAATGGCATGTTATATCCAAAAATAAACATATATAGTAACACGGATTAATACGAAGAACCTTTTTAGAAAATGAACGAATCAATAAGTATACATATTATCTTATGCTTATAAAAAAAGTATTTATCATCCTCCTAAAATGATTTTTAGGGCAATGGATTTTGTCGTACATTGTCCACCAATACGACAACATTTGCATAAGTCTGACATGAAAGAAAAAACTCAGCATCAGTAGAAAAAAAAATCAATTTCATAATTAAAAGATGTGTGACAATAAAAAGATACAATTAGAAAGTGTAAATAATTAAATACAGAAGAAGATGAAAATGAAGAAGGGAAAAAAAGACAAAGAAAAAGAGTGTTACGACATCGTTATGTTACCTTGTATCTCTCTATGCGGTGGTGGTTTTAATCGACGATCCCAAACTAAAAGTCTAAAACTAACGATTACTTTCCTATAATGTAATTTAACAATGAAGTGAGGGTGAAAAAAAAAGACAACCAAAATAAGCATATAGATAAATAATAACCATCAGACTCACATATTTTGCAAAAGACAATATATGATATGTGTGAATTGTGATGCAATCTGAACTTGTAACTCTTCATCATCACACAATGAAACATCTCCAAGTAAGAGAATAAGAGAATAAGGGAGCGTAATTGAAATAAAAGAGTTCTAATGGTTTACAAAATAATTGTATTTAAATGCATCATAAGGAAACACATCATAAAAATAGGAAATTACTGTTTTGATAAGCATGAGTGATTACGTTTAAGAGTAAGAAAGGAAAGGATGGAAACGATTTTGTTTTGTTTTCAATAAAAATAGGATAATTAGTTTGAAAACGATTTTGTTTTGTTTTCAATAAAAATAGGGTAATTAGTTTGGAAACGATTTTGTTTTGTTTTCAATAAAAATAGGATAATTAGTTTGGAAACGATTTTGTTTTTCATAAAAATAGGATAATTAGTTTAGGTAGGAAAATAGGATAATTTGTTAAGCAACAATTGGATTAATAGGAGCGATCTGTTTTTCAAAAAAATAGGAACGACCTGTTAACAAAATAGGAGCGATTTGTTTTTTGAAAAAAATAGGAGGGATTCTTGATATTTAGTTTGGAAATGATTTTGTTTTGTTTTTTAATAAAAGTAAATAATATGAGTGATCTGCTGTTTTTTTGTTATGGATAAGAATATGAGGATTTGTTTATTTGTTTAGTAAAATTAAGGAGAAAAATTAGGAGCGATTTGTTTATTTTGATTTCCATAACATTTTGATTAAATTAAATAGGGTTAATATAATAAAATTAAGCAAAATAGTTAGGTTAAATCTAGGGCAAAATTTTGCGTTCGGGTTAACTTTAAGAAATAAGAGATTTGATTGATTTGATTTGATTTTTGATTTACTTTTCTTTTTATGTTAAATTAAAATTTGGTATAAAAAAATGTATTAAATTACACCAATGTAATTGTCAATAATATATCAAATGATTTTATATTTGTTTAAAATTTTATAAAGATGATTAATTGATAGAATATAAACTTACAACCCTAAAACTCCAATCTTTATGAGGAAGAAGACGAATGTGCTCCATTAACGGATATTGTTAAATTCACCTCTTAAAAGTAGTTCATTTTGGTCACACATGTTCCTTCTATGAGTGAGATTATGAACCAATAGTGTCATGTGGCAGATTTGACTAGAGGTTGGTTGATTGTGGGGATCTTTTCCTAGGATCTTTCACATATTCAGTTGGGGTTGGATGATTCTGATATGAGGTAAGGTAACTATGATGTTGTTTTATCGTGGGATCCTTTGATTTCGTTATTGTTTGACTTGAGTACTTCTTGTACTCGTTATTTGTACATGTTTGTACTATTTCCAATGAGAATCCTCTCAAATAATAAGCACCACCGCCACTTAGCCGATAAAGCAATAGTAAAGATACATAAATCCTTAACACCCAACCCTCAATCCTCCTCCAACCTTCAAATATCCCCCACTTAATCCATAGACCGTTTTCACTTTAAGCATTCATCCCCATGAAGATTTTCATTGAATTTGAACAACTATTCTCCAAATTGCTGACGACAACATTTTGAAAATGAAATATGTAGAAAATTGGGATGGAAAAACACATCCAATTTATAAGCACCACCCTACTACCTCTCAAAATGACATATTTATTCCTCGAAGAGGCCAACCTTTGCTCGATAGTTTCTACCACTAGTCTCCTGGTTGAAGATTTCTTTGGGTTTGCACCTACCGAAATACCAAGATAAATAATAAAGGGGAGGAACCCGCTTTACACATTAGAAATTTTGCCACATTCTTTAAAAAGTGCCCATTTATGTCAACCCCAATTAATTTATTTTTGTGAAAATTAACCTTAACTTGGGAGATAAGTTGAAACCACCTCAAGATTGCCTTCATTGTCCACCAATTCTCTACACAAGTCTCTCTAATGAATAATGTATCATTCACATATTATAGATGAGAAATCACCCACTTGGATTTAGTGATCCTGAATCCCCTAGAATAGTTAAAGGAAACAACCCTTTCATCAACACACCAAACCCATCCTCCACCAAAAGGAATAAAATTGGGGCTAAAATGCCCCCTTGTTTTAACCCTTTTCTAATTTGCACTTGCTCCTTCGAAGACCCATTCACCAACATGAAGAAAATTTTCAAAATTCACACGTCTTCATTTCACCATGCCATTTTTTCATATAACCCAAACCTTAATAGTATATACTCCAAAAAAACTCGAACTCACGAAGTTTTAAGCCTTTTCAAAATCTATTTTAAATAGCAAACACTCCTTGTTGAATTTCTATTCATAATCAAGCACTTCGTTAACCACCAACATACCATCCAACAAAAATCTCCCTTTAATGAACGCCGATTGGTTTTTTTTTTTAAAGAGTACATTCATGACTCCTACTAATGTCTTAATTAACACCTTCGTCAACGACATGTACAAACTTTCCAAAACAAAAACTTAGAACCACAAAAAAGGATAGAAAACTCTTGAAAGTTTATCGCTGATAAATGTGTTGAATGGGAGTAGAACTAGAATTTTATACTATCTTATTTATTTGATAGAAGAAAATTGATGTTGACACATTTGATAAGGCTGAAAAACACATGTAAAAGATGAAAAGCCCCCTCGGCAGTTAACTGCCGAGGAATGAAGAAACCGGCTACAGTTAACTACCGAGGAAAACCTCGGTAGTTAACTGTCGATGCGTTTCTGCTACAAATCTGGCAGAAGCTCTCTCATCCATTATTACTCTCATTTTACCAAAAATTTTCAAATCTCTCTCAAAATCTCTTTAAAAAACCCAACCAAATCCTACCAAATTTATTCAACAAAATCACAAGTAAGTCATTATAAAGCTATTAACTTACATTTTAGTTGTTATAAATGTTTTTTTTTTGAGTTTTTAGTAGATTTAAATTAGTTTAGTTTTTGAGTAGATTTACATGTTATAATTCATTTTTAGAGTAGATGTTAGTTGATTAATGTAGTTGCATGATGTTTATGTTGTAATTTTATGGTTATTCTTTATTTTGGTGTTTTATATTAATTTTTTAATTTAGTTTTTAAGCAGATTTACATGTAAGAAGAGCATATGATTTATTTTAAGAGTAGATATAAGTTGAATAATTTTGTTATATTTTACATTATTTTTATGTTTTTTTTTTAGGTAAAACATTTTAGGGTTATTTTTATTATTTTTCTGTTAAAATTTTTAGGTAAAACATTTTAGGGTTATTTTTATTATTTTTATGTTTTTTTTAGGTAAAACATTTTAGAGTTATTTTTTTATTTTTAGGGTTCATGTATAATTTACACTCCAAGTGTTTGATGAAATGTTTGAATGAGTTTCTCATTGATTGTTTTCAATTTCTTATTGTGTAGATTTGAAACAATGGCCGGGTGGATCGACGTTTATGCACAATTCAACGACGGAGAACTTTAGAGGTTGAACTTTCGGTGCCTTGGTCTAACGTTAAGAGGATCAAGGATCAATTGAATGAATTCAACCAAGGAGGGTGGAATACGTTCGGTATAAACATCCAACGCTCGACGATGGGAGAGTATCATTCACTTGAGTGGAATTACTAAACGACGAAAACGTGAAGAGCATGTATTGAGAGCACAACATGTTCCAGTGGATAGATATGCGGGTAACGTTGCTGAGGTCAACTTAAGATATTATCAAGTGTCTGATTCCGCCAGAAGATCGTGATTAGGTAACTACAACAATTATCTTCCTCTAGATGGGGTAATTCAAACTTGTTAAACGGCAACACTCAACATTCGACCGATATTTCTATTGTTCCTTTCAAAAGATTAAATTCTTGTTAGTTTGGTTTAGATGAAGGTATTGAAGTGTCAAGGGCTGGACCTCAATCTTTTGACACTTGAATACCGTCATTTAAACCAAGACTAACAAGAATTTAATCTTTTGAATGGAATAGTAGAAATGTTGGACGAATGCTGGAGTGCTGCTGCTTAGCAAGTTTGAATTTACCCCATTCAGTGATAAGATAATTGTTGTAGTTGGAAGGAATATTTCCGAATGTAATGTAATGTAATGAATTTACCACTTTTCGAATTTATTTATTCATTATGCAACTTTTAATCGAATTCACGTTGGACTTAATTAGTGTTTATTCGAATACGTAATTTTTAATCGAAATTATTCAACACGCGATTTTTAATCGAAATTATTCAAAACACGATTTTATTTAAAGTACCATAATGTCAAGCAAAATGTGCATGACACAAAAAGAAAACATAAAAAAAATCCAAAACAATTAGGCATTAGAAGCCATTACATTCATTCTTCTTCGTTACACAAGTCAATCGGGTTGCCTGCTACGGTCCCTGGGGCACCTTCTTTTGGTTGAGGTCCAAAATAGCATGTCCTCCCGCTCCTCCTCAACCTCGACTGATTGTATACCGGCAACTTCGAACCATTTTTTTTTCTTTCCGGAACCATCATAGACAATTCCGTGCCATGTCATAGGCGATTTTTCTTTCTTCTCATCACCCTAAACGTTACCCAGGTTCTGATTCTGAGACATATCTACATAAAAAAAAATTGGCGATCAAAACCTAAACTAAACAACAATGCCATAAAATCATAAAATCAAAACCTAAACAGAAACCTAAACTATCATCAATACCTACACCTAAACAATTCTAACAATTCTACAACAATTCATCAAAACCTAACAATTCTACAACAAATCGTCAAAACAATAAAACCTAAACCTAAATCTAACATATCATAAAATGATAAAATCAATAAAACCTATATAATCGAAATTTAATAATAAAAAAACAAACAATTCAACCACAGAACAACAATGCAATAGGATTCAAAAAACTTACTTGTTTTTGTGATTGAAATTGGCTTGGAATAGTTTGAAATGACTGAAAATCACACCTAGGAGAACCAAAAACGTAACAATGGAGTTTTTGAAACTCCTATGTCTGGTTTGTTCTTATAACAGAACTTCGGCAGTTAACTGCCGAGGTTTTCCTCGGTAGTTGCAGCCGGTTTCAATCAAATTCAATAGTTAACTGCCGAGGAATATTTAAGTAATTTATTCGTGTTTTTCAACCCTATCAAATGTGTCAACAACAATTTTCTTGATAGAATGCCCTTTTTACTTGAAAGAATGTTTTTTTTTAGGCTTAATTGCAGTTTTAACCCCCTAACTTTCTCAAAGTTGCGATTTTGGCCCCTAAGAAAAAAACTACAAAACCGCCCCCTAAGTTTTGCACATGTGGCAGTTTTGGTCCCCAAGGCTGATATTGACTCGGTTTACGCTGACGTGGCACCCTAAGTGAGGTGCCACGTGTTATTTTTTAAATTTTTTTTGGCCTTGGGGGGCCAAAACTGCTACAGTTGCAAAACTTAGAGGGCTGTTTTGTAGTTTTTTCTTAGGGGGCCAAAATTGCAACTTTGGGAAAGTTAGGGGGTTAAAACTGCGATCAAGCCTTTT